>Ga0315274_10001168_pt1 | contig 40853 bp, 43 predicted proteins | sample YL17G02_20_MG_FD_203700 | JGI IMG/M metagenome (GOLD analysis project Ga0315274, IMG submission 203700) | Sediment microbial communities from Yellowstone Lake, YNP, Wyoming, USA - YL17G02_20 | ecosystem: Environmental > Aquatic > Freshwater > Lake > Sediment | place: USA: Wyoming | collected...
TTGTAGAATAAGAGGCCGTTCCTGCGTTAGTGGCGTAACCAGCAGTACCTGCATTTGTAGAATAAGAGGCCGTTCCTGCGTTAGTGGCGTAACCAGCAGTACCTGCATTGGTAGAATAAGAGGCAGTACCTGCGTTGGTGGCATACTGAGCGTTCGTAGACTGATTAGCCACAGAAGCATAATCGGCATTTGTAGAATAAGAGGCAGTACCTGCATTTGTAGAATAAGAGGCCGTTCCTGCGTTAGTGGCGTAACCAGCAGTACCTGCATTTGTAGAATAAGAGGCCGTTCCTGCGTTAGTGGCGTAACCAGCAGTACCTGCATTGGTAGAATAAGAGGCAGTGCCTGCATTGGTGGCATACTGAGCGTTCGTAGACTGATTAGCCACAGAAGCATAATCGGCATTTGTAGCCGTAGATGCCACAGAAGCATTTGTAGCATACCCAGCGACACTGGCATTCGTAGCAAACCCAGCCACTGAAGCATTCGTAGCAAACCCAGCCACAGAAGCATTCGTAGCAAACCCTGCGACACTGGCATAGGCTACTGCACCGTTCGATGTGATATATCCATTCGTGGAATGATTACCCCAGCCATAGGCAGCGTTCCAGTTTGCCGCACTTTGGATTTTAGAATCAGCGATTGTACCGTTGAGAATGTTTGTGCCATTCAGATCATGGATGTAGAATCCTGAACCCCGATACCAGATCGATGTGATTGTCCCATCAACCTGCACATCACCCTGCACCCACAGGTTCGTGTAGGTTGTCCAAATGTTCGTCACATACAGATTTGTGACATAAGCAAACTGTGCATAGAGGTTGGAGACGGTCAGGGTAGAAAAACTTCCGCTACCGTTCGACACCGTGCCGCCGCCAAGGTTGATGCTCCCAGCACCCCAGTCGCTCACCGATACCGCGCCCCTATTGGTATGATTTACCACATTCCTGAAGTAGTTGCTGTCAACACTACCGCCACCAGCCGCTGGTTGCCATGTGCCATCCGCCCGCAGGAATTTGCCAGCATCGGCGATAGCGGCGGTGATAAGTCCAGTTGAGCCCGCACCAGCAAACAAGTTACTTGCCCCTATCGTCACATAGGTATTCGTCACGCCGCTTGACGGGGAATACAGCCATGCCGCCTGAGTAATCATTTGCGTCTTCACGCCATCGTAAAACAGGATCGGTATTTCCTTACCAGTAGAGCTGTCGATCAGTCCATGCACCTGTCCAGCCAAACTGACACCTGCGGTCAGCAGCAATCCCAACACAGCACCTGCTATCAGCTTTTTGAACCTCTGCTGGGGCTGAAGCCCCGCAGATTCCTGACAAGAATCAACATAACTCGATTCTTCCTCGTGGGTTGTTCCAACCCCGAATAAACCAGAGATACTGTGTCCCGCAAGACACCCTGATAAATTCTTACCACAGGCCGACTTCATCTGGCTATAGCTGTTAAGAAATAGCCTGTAAAGCCGATCAAGGCGAAACGCAAAAGCGGTGGGATCACCGCTAGAGCAATCGAGTGTGTTTATGTCTCTGTCTGTACGACAGTGAGATTTATCACACTCTGCCTGTAAGGTTTTATCCCGAGAAGGCGTTTTCTCTCGGGAACTGGCATACCTTGTCAAAGAACGATGTCTATACGTTGTCATTTTCTTTCTCCAGAATCAACAACTGATTTCGCCTAACTGCCGGGGATAAATCCCCGCAGATTGCGGCTCACAGATTGTTCAGACGGCGGCTGCCCTTACGGGCATCCACCTTATCCACTCTAGTCTCCTGTTTAACTCGTTTGTTTCGAGTTGGCATCTCTACTCCTTACAAGCCCGCAATACTGCGGGTAGTTGACCTTCAGCGAGCTTACGGAAAGCCTCTATGGCTTCGTCTGCTTCTTTCTTGTCAACCTCTGCCAAACGCTTTATCAGCTTTTCCATCAGGGGAAGGGCCATGTAATAAGTGAGCGGTGCGTCCTTGGGGAACTCGACTTCGTGATCGAGGGATATACGGGTGGCAACCATATCGTTCTGGGTGTGCTCTCTCTCCACCTTTATGCCAGCCGCCAGCTCCTTTTTGTCCACATCGGATTCCTGCAACCCCTTCTCGTTCGCCCTGCCGTAGCACAGGAAATCGGTAAAAAGCGTAGCCAGCTTGTAGGCGCAGGCCTCGGCCTTGTCCACTTCGATTCCCTGCTTCTCGGCCCACGCATGAAACTTCTTGTCATCGGGGCTTGGGCTCTCTGTGAAAAATTCCGCAACCGCCTTTTCCATATCGCTCAATCCGAAGTCCAGTGCCATGATGTCTCCTTTTACGGCCACACGGTTATGCAACTCATTCTCACCCACTGATTGTTGGCGATTGCCCAATAATAGTAGGTTCCGTCAAATGCCCACGTTCCTTGCGTTCCTGCCGAATTGGGCAGTGCTGGCACCGCGACAGGTGCCGCTGGCACGCCGCCGCCCACCGCTGGGTCAGGAACCACACCCGTCAAAGTCAGGTATGCGTATGCGCTCGGCACGGGCAGCCCTGCCACAACCTGCCCCTTGACGAAAACACTGGGTGAGCCGCTCAGAACGCCAATGACTTCGCCTACCTTGATGCGGCAGAAGTCGAAGCTGTCTTCGTAGTAGATGTTCCCCAGATAGAAGGACTCATTGCAGGTATAGAGATTCATTATGGCTCCTTTCTACGATTCTGTCGCCCAGTCGTAACCAGCCGTGCGCTCTTTGCGTCCATCGTTGATCTGTGTGGTATTGAGCGGATCGGCAGGCACGGACACAAGTGTCTGATCGCTAACGCTGTTTCTGCCCAGCTTGATAATCCGCACCCTCGTCATATCCAACGGGCCGTGTGTTGCCTCGGCAAACACTGGTGTCCCGACGGGAATTTTTCGTTCCAACGGCCAGTTCATATCGTTCGGCAGGCTTGTCGCCTTTCCCGGCGTAAACATGGTTCGTCCCACTTGCGCGAACTGCTCATGACTAATATCCTTGATCGTATACTCGACTCGTTCATTTGCTGCCATCGTCGTTCTCCTGTGTTAAGTTCCGAAAACCTGCATCACCTTCAGTATGTCCGCCATATATGGCTTGATGGCCGTGTCCACCAAATCCTTGGCAGCATCCAGTGCGGCACGCTGCGGCACGCTATCTGCCTTCACCTTGGGCAGATTCTCATCAATAATCTGTAACGCCGCGAGCATGGAAATCAACGCCTGATCGACATTGCCTAAAGCATCGTCGTCATCGGGCGCAACAGCCGTCGGCTCGTTCGGCACAATCTCGTCCTGAGCAACAATATTCTCTGCCATTTTGGCTATCCTTTCCTTGTCCATGTCCTACGCTCCTATCGCCTGCCTAAATGTCGGCGGCATTCGGGAAAGCAACGATCTAGCAACAGAAATATTGGCCACCTTGGTTGCCAAATGGCCGTGCGTCAGCCTCGTCACTATCGCCGATATGCGGGTGTCATTGTCGTTTTTCTTGTCTGTATCCTTATCCGTATCCATATCCCGTTCCTCGTTTGGCCTATCCTTCGTTCTGAATGGCTTTCTGTCTTCGTCCCTCGGCGGCTTTTGAAACGGCTCCCGATCTCTGATTCCCTTAGACTTGCCGCCCGTATCTTGGATCAAATCCTTGTCCTTCCGTTCTGTTTGATTCCCACGGGACGCCATGATCGCTTTAGCTATGGATTCCATCAGCATCTACCGAAGCTCCCTTACCACCAGATTGAACTTCCTACCGAGCTGTTGTTGCAACGCTTTGAGCGCGGTGGGGGCCGACCCCTTTGGAATCCTGCCCAGAACCTGTGTCACGGGGGCTTCTCTCCGCTTTTTCATCTCCTGCTCCTGATTGTATGTCATCGGCGGAGTCAGTCGCTTGGTGCCAGTAATCTGGAAATGGCCATCTTCATACATATCGCCCTGATCGTCACGGTAGTCAAACCAGACATTCCGATTGATTTCGTTTGTGACATCCACATTGAACGGCTGCCAGCCTTCGACTTCGACATTGAACGCTTCAACCGTATAGGAGTGGCCTGCGGTTTTGGCGGATGCCAGTTCCAAATGGCGGCGGGAAGTCAAGATGAGATTCTTGACATTCACTTTCATCGGCGCGTCCCCATTATCCCACTGGACTTCCGCCAGAGTCATACCACCCATCGGACGAACAGACTTGACGACGCCTTTCCAGTGTCCCATCTCTCCAAACTCGCCAATACTCCTGAGAAAGTTACGAGAGTACATCACACTATCGCCAACTGAAATGTCGATACCTGCAATCGTCGTTGAATATCTGTGAAGTAGTCTTTCACTACGGGGAATTAGATCAAGATTCCTCACATCCACTTCTCTCGTCTCTCCGCTATTCCATGCCACTTCCGCCACTGTTCTGCTGCCCACTTGTCTGACTGATTTGACAAGTCCAGTCCAATTCTTAACGCTCATCGGATCGCTAATCATTCTCAGATAACTCTGAGAGTATTTCACCAGCTTGCCAACCTGAATCTCGGAATCAGCTACCCTAATAGCGATCTCAAACTCGCGTGTCGCGCCGCGTCTGCCGCGCCTGCGCGTAGGCGGCTTCGCCTGCACGAGAAGGTTCACCATCTCCATCATGCTCTGGATCAGGCCCATCACGTCCTTCGGGGCCACCTGCCCGTCCTGCTTGATGGTCTTCACTTCGCTCACCAGATCGTTGACTATGGACTCGATTTCGCCCTTCTTGTCTTCGTCCACTTCAACTGGTTCTTCCGACATCTCCCCTTCAGGCTCCCCTTCAGGCTCCGCCTCTGGTTCGGCGTTTTCTGGCGCGGGCTCGTCGGAGTCGGGCTCGATCTCTTCTACCTCTTCGGTGTCTTCGTCACCATCGTTCTCGTCGTCACCATCGTCAAAGATGTCGTCATCCTCTTCAGCGTCGTCATCGTTTTCGCCGTTGGCAGGCTCTTCGACAGCGGAGTCAGGATTTTCTTCTTCGGGAGCCGCGTCAGATTCAGGCTTTCCCTCTGGAGCCACCTCCTCTGCTTCAGGCTTGGTCTCTTCGGCTTCAGGCTTAGTCTCTTCGGCTTCGGGCTTGGCTTCCTCTGGAGCCCCTTCCTTGCCCTCTGGATTGGCCTTATCCTTCATCTTGCTTTTGACCTTCTCGACAACCTCTTTTTTCTCGTCGTCGGAAAGCTTGGCAAACCTACGAAAAACGCTTCTTGTCGCTACCGCCGCAATAATCAGTCTTTGGATGCTCATAGCCTGTCTCCTTTATCTTCACCCTCTGTGTGAAATATCAAAAAATTGTGACTTTTCTGGCGATTGCCGCTTCCCTCTCCAAGTGCGCCGATATTCTTCGGGCAATCCGTGCGACCCTGCTCTCCAGATAGGCCCTTTCGGACTCCAGCAACGGGAACTGAGCCAGAGCCTTATTCAGATCGTCAGGATTGCCCCTCTTCTCCTTAAACAGCCCCTCTATCTTGCCCCACTCGCCATCGTTGAACTTGCCACGAGATTTCTTCAACACGCCGAAGGCATCGTCAACGCTCCTCTCGGCCACATCGGGTGGCGGGAGCATCCGCTTGCGGGCGTCTTGCAGCTCAGTACGGGCGGTTTTTTGTACAAATTCCTGCATGGCGTCAGTAGTAGCGGTATTCGTCGGCTCGTCGTCAAAACCCTCAATATCCAACTGGAATACTTCCTTGCCCTTGGACGAGAATACGGTCTTGCCCGTCTTCCCCTGTACTGGCGCACCACCCATATCCTTGACAAACTTGGCAAACTGGCGGCCCGCCACTGCATCACCAAACAACGAGTCTACCGTTTGACCCTCGGGGGAATACGCCATATCCACGTCCATGACCTTGTGGCTCGCATCAAATTTGCAACCCTTTATTCGACCGCTGAATCGACTCAGGATGTCCACCGTAGTCGAATACTTGTCCTCGTTCATCTCGGAGACCTGACGGTGCATCGACTCTTTGTCCGAGTCATCAAAATCCTCGCTGTCAACCACCTTGTGAAGCTGCTGCTTTATAGAATCCAGAAGCTTTGCATCCTTCGGGTTGGCCTCCGCAGCCAGTCGCATCCTGCACGCGAGATTCATGGCCTTTGGAGAGCGGATGAACAAGTCCTGCACCTTATCCCGTCCAAAAAGTGCAATATTGTCCGAAAGCCGAACGGATGACGCCAACGGATCAGCTTCCCAGTCTATGTCTGTTGAGTCATGTGTGCCGATAATATGAGCGATTTTCTCCGCGTTGTCTTTTCCGAAAATCTTTGAATATCTGTCCATTTCATCGCGAGCCAGTGTTTCTGACTGGGCCTTATGTGCGCCACCCTTGCTGATATCTGTTGCGGCAACACCCACCGTATATCCAGCGTCATGGTTTGCCATGATTGTAGCAGCCATCAGCTTGTCCCTGCCTGTAACCTTAATGCCGCTCTTTTGCAGTTCGCCGAGCATTTGCGTTGAGTTCTGGGTATTGGATACCAGATGCCGCAGGCCATGATCGCCCAGCGAACGGCCCCTTGATTCGATTTCTTGATGCACCATGCGCTTGATGTCATCCTGCACATATTCGTCCAAGTCGGCCTGACTGACTCCCGAAAGGGAGCCATCTTTGATTCCTTCTTCAATACTCGACGCCACTGTGTCCACATAGCTTTCAGCCATCGGACGGGAAATCGAAGACATAGACTTGGAATATTTCTTGATGATGTTGCGCCCGTTCCCTCTTAGGGATTTCGAGAAGTCGGATATGTTATCCTTCGTCACCTCGTCCTTGCTGTCATCCTTGGCAACCTGCACCGATTCGTCTTCATACCGAGCGAGATTGTTATCCATGTTCTTTTTGTAGGTGGATGAATCAACTTTGTTGTAGTCGTTGAAACCCTTATGGGCAGCTTTGCCGCTTGCCATCGCGTCTAATACTTTTTGTTTCTCTTCGGGCTCCAGTTCGCCGTATTTCTTCTCAGAGCCATCTGGAAAACGCACGGTAACTCCGAACGTAAGCTGGTTCTTGTGGATCGTGTGGGTGTTCCATTCCTTTGCCTCGGCTTCTCCAACCTGTTGAACCAGCTTCTCTCCCACGCTTATCTGCGGGGCCTGTTTCTCCTTGCGCGGAGCTGGCCTCTGCTCTGGTTTTTCCTGCGGCTTCTGAGTCGGCTTCTCTTCGGGCTTCTTTTGCTTGGGCTCCACGCCTTCGGGCTCTTTCTCTGGTTGTGCTCTTGGCGGGCTCGGATCGTCTTCCTTCGTGGGCGTCTTCTGTGTCTCTTCGACTTTGTGTAGGGATTTATCGGCGTCAGGATGTTCCTTGAGATACTTCTTCATTGCGTCCTGAGTGGGCCAGACTTTTCCTTTGAGCATTCTTGCTACTATCCGTGCCTCACGCTGTTCTCCAGAATCTTCGTCAAAAAGCATGACGGTGCCTTCACCGATAGATTCAGAAGGATACACATCGTCTTCACTCTGTGCGTTACCGCCTAGAGCGTCCAGCGCAGCCTGCGCAATTTCTTCGATCTGCGCATCTGACAGCATTCCCGATCTATTCCTTACTCTCAAGTTCGGACACCTTTTCCACGATCTGCTCCACATCGTTCTCGTCCGCTTCAGGCGGTAGGCTCTCTGCTATTGCCTCGGCGAGCTGGTCTGTCTTGCCCTTGGGCTCGCCATCAGCCTCCTCTGCTTTATCGCCAACGGGTGGAACAGGGGAGCCCTCTGATTCGCCCGTCGGGGCAGTGCCCGGTTCGCCTTCCAAATCTGTAAAACCCTGCTGAAAGCCACCGCCCCCGCCACCCATGCCGCCAGCCTGATCTTGTTGTTGCGGTTTCATCTTGACGCCCAGATACCGAGCCACGCGCTCGACGATGTCAGTCGCATCGACGAGCTTGCGGCCAACTTCCGCGTTGACTTCTTCCGACATACGGTTAGATGTGGCATCCTTCACCGTGAACAACTGATTCCGCAACTTGTTATTGATTTCGTCCACGTTCAAATTGAACAGCTCGTACAGTATGTCAACAGGCAAGCTGCCCTTCTGATACAACTGGAATAGCGAATCAAACACTTCCGCATTATCCCTGATCGTTAGACGGTTGAATCCAACCTGCGGGTAGATGTATTTCCTGATACCGTTCTTGCCCTCTTCATACCAACCGTGCGCCTCGCAAATAGGGATGAACAGTTTCTTCTCGATGAAGTTTTTGAGAATCTCTCTGCTCATCAGGAACATGGTATTCAGAATTTCAACCGTTACCTTGCCACCCGTGAATGTTCCCTCTCCCGTAAGAAGCTCGCGAGTCACACCAAGAGCGGCAAACACCTGATTCTCAATCCGCTCATACTCGCGGTCAAGATCAATCAACCTGTCGGTTGTGCCAATCTGCTCCCAGTTGATTTCATAGTTGGTGATGACGGAATACTCGGGATCGAGATACGACAAATCAACCTGTGTTCTGAGAGCATCCACCTCTTCGGGCATAAGTCCGGGAGCCGAAATCAAATTCTTCGGCGTCATGTTGCGGCTCGCCAGCGAGAGCTGACAGTATTTGTAATGCTCTTTCTGAAGCATCGGCACCAACACGCGCTCCAATACAGATACGCCCAAGTCCATATACGGACTTCGACGACGAGCAAAATGATGCACAAAACTGCCCGTTGTCGGATCGGTGTCCATAACAATACAGCCCTCGGTGCGCACCATTTCAACCAGCTCCTGTGGCAGATTCTCCAGAATTTTCTGTTCCAGATCGGCCCGTGCGCAAGTATTGCCTTCCATCGCCGATGTAGCCGACATCCCAGCAACAATTGTCGCGCCATCTCGGATCATCTTAACGAGCCGTTCGGGGCGATATTCAACACGCTTGTTGTCGCTGAATGGATACTGGAATATATAGACTTCTTCGGGCGGAAGCATAACAGCGCGGCTCCACATCTTCTTTTCGTCGGACCATTCGAGAAAAACGTAACAGTTGTGTGTGCGAATTTCGTTTGTGCAATATGTGTGCTCCCCGTCTACCTCAAAATTGTAAACATACCCATCGTGGTATTTTCTTCCGATGTTGTTCACCTTAAAATAGAATTTACCATCTTTGATTTCGTATGTGAATGTACGATGTTCGCTCGAAGAACCATCAATTTCAATTTCTTTTACACACCCCTCGGTTAAAGCGCGAATATGATCGGGTTCTGAAACTTTAAGATAGTATATTTCCGAATTGGCTGTTCCGCCCCGTGGCATCTCTATGTCACGCTGTTTTGACTTGCCAAAGCAGAACGGAATTCCGCATCTTATTCCCAACTGGAATAGTTGGTGCATTAGCGAATCATTTGTATTTGTAATTCCTGCCACGGCCTCTCTATCAGTTTTGGATATGAATCCATCGCTATCAATCATACCTCGCAGCAACCATATTTGCTTACTGGGGGGAAGTTCCATTACCCACTTGGGAATTCGCTTGCTCTTACAGTCGTATCCAAAATGGTGTGCCCACCACGAACAAAAGATCGGATCATTCACCAGAACATGGAACAGATCATCATTGCATATTCCCCCAATCCCCTTTTCAAATCCATCGCAGCCGAATACAGACTCCATTACGGAACACAACCTATTAACCTGTGGCGTATCTCTAGCAATACAAATATCAAATGTGGAATACTGATAAGATGTTGGCCTCTTATTGTTCCAAATCCATCCATCACCCATCCAATATCCCAGCAAATACATGAATTCGTCATCCACGCAAACAGATACCATGTCACTATCAAATGTTTTGTTGAATACTCGACCATAAAAATCAGGAGCGTTCTTTTTCTCAGAAACGGGGAACCAACGGATTGAACTGCCGTGATGGCCCCCGCGTCCTCTTTCTGTGCGGATGACCCCCCTCTTTCTGAGTGAATACGCAACATTCCTCATTCTTACAATATTGTCAGTGCCGAGAATCTTTGAAACGCTCTCGCATGTCATATCCACCGGTTCGACTAAAGAAGACATCCACGCAATAAGCTTATCTTTTATTTCATTGGTGGTATCAGAACCACCAGTTGGGGTTTTATGAGATACGAATACCTGAATTCCATTATTAAGATTCTTGACCTCAACAGAATCATACCTATTAGACAAGATACCTAAGATTTCGGAACGAATATCATATTCTTCAATATCCTTAACCTCTGTCGAAAATGCGATTCCTATGTAATCATCGTTCCTTATTTCTTTGGCGGGAACCATTTTTTCTTGCCCGTTTCTCAGTATGAAAACAGGATGTTCCGATGTCGGTGTGAATTCAATAGCTGGAAGTCTTGCGATATCCAAGTCAATGAGCCATTCCGAAACATGCCTGCGAGAAATAGCATTAACTCGGCCATACTGTCCAGATGCAGTTAAAACCCTGTCATTCTCTCGTATCTGACAAATAGGCATCATTCCTTGTTCTGTGTGGACCAGATGGCCTGCGGGGAAGCAATTTCCGATCATATTATATTCCCACAGAATATCTTGGCACAGATCAAATGCGTTGATCGCGTCCAACTGATAAGTGAAGAATTCCTGTATTTCCTTCTGTAATGCCCTTTTGGCCTTCGGCATCTTTGGCATATTAAGCGTTATCTTGCTCATCGGCAGATCGGTGAGAAGCTCAAGAGCACGACCAATATAAGCATCACTTCGACAATTATGCGTAACCATTCCATTACACATGTACGACTTTTCGTCGCCCTCGGCATCCAGTTCAAGATTGTAAACGATATCGTCTTTTTCCATGTACGATATTTTGTCTATCTTGAATGCTGCATATCCGTTGATAAAAAATGCACAATGCTTGTCACCGTCTGAACCAGAATCAGACCACTTAGTAGACCCAGTGATTAAAGAATCGGCACTCCAAGAAGGTATTGTTATGTGCCATATTGGATTGTCGCTCCACTTATCATTCTTTCTTTCATACTTAGCAATACGACACATCACCCCTGCTGAAATGGCAAGCAATTGAACTTGCGATGCTAAATCATTTGATGCTGTCGCTATTAGGAGTTTGCCCTTATTGCTTCCATTAAGATACTGATGCCCGTCGCCTTCAGCATATGCGAGCAAAAAGGATTTCTTTGCCTCTATAGTTGAGTCAAGCAAATCCTTGGATAGTTTTTTCTCTGCACTGTATGAACCAACATGTAAATGACAAAATTCACCCACATTCCTACCACTCACAAGTATCTCAATGTGGTTTTCTCTCCTGCGAACAATGCTCCCGTTCACACCGAATACAGATGACGATAGTTCAAGAATTTTCTTACCAACACTGTTTTCTTCGTCCTTGTGCAATGTAAAGGAAACACCAATAGGAACCTTTGTCTTTTCTTGATGCCATTTCCATCCATTAACCTTAACATCTCCATCATCACTTGTGGTATTAACACACCTCATACCCCAAACAATAGAGCCTTCGGATGCGTAATATCCAAGAAATGAGGTTTGCTCACAAGTCATCTGGCTGAATTTTACAGGCTTATATGGAGCCATTAAAACATAATCACCAACTTCTATTCTGTCAGCATTTACCCATTCAGGTGAAAAATCCATCTGATCTCTGTAATGACCCTCATCCTTTTTTACCTGTGATTTTTTCAATATGTAAAAAGGATGTTCGTGTGTCACCAATGCGGTATTTTGCAAACACCATGCACTAATCTCCACTGCCTTGGAGTCCTTACATTGTCTCTCGATTTTTTCAGCGACACGACGAACACTACCTACACCCGTTATCACCTCATCACCAACCTGAACATCTTTAATGGATTTCAATGTTCCATCGGACATTAGAACCTGTCCTAAGTGGTTATCATCCAAGTAGTAGCAAAAATACCTGTACCAGCTATATTTTTCAGCAAGCGTTACTGGCCAATACAGCAAGCCACCGTTCTGCTGATTCATCATCAAAAAATATGTCGGCACATCGTATGCACCCGTGCGGTCGCCAAGGCCGAATGCGTAGGAACTTCGGTAGGTATCCAGCTTATAGCCCGACGAATACGGTGCGCTCATGTGAACAAAGTCGATCATCATGCCCGCTTGCCGTTCGCGTCCGCCGCCTTCGCCAAAACCGCCAGCTCCCGTGGCTATCTTCTTGGCTATTCTGGCCTTCACTGGATCATACTTGCCCACGATTGCCCTTGGACGCTTCATACCCGCCACAACATCGGTGGACACAGCATCCTGCGTTGAAGCAACTATCGGATTTCTCACTATTTTTTGCTTTGCCATATCACATCCTCGAAATTCTGTTATCTGTCAACCCGCGTTCCACAGCCGCCAGCAAGCTGCGAACCCTGACCACTTTTCTTCTGCTAAACATGTCTGTGCCTAGTATGGCTTCGTTTTCTCCCAGCACCTGCCATGCTTTCCTTATATTCACCAGCACGCAATCCAACGACTGATTCACTTCCTTAGCCGCCCTGTGTCTGGCATTATCCCTGTCATCCTGAGCCACCTTTTCATGCTGGCGAGTCTGCGCCTCGGAAATCTTCTTGGCCTTCTTTATCTTCTGGTCAGCTTCCGCAGGTTGCGTCTGTATCTCCGAGCTATTTGCCGCCTGTTCTGCTTCGTATGCCACCTTGGCTAATTCCAAGGCCCGCAATAGGGGATGACCCGGTGGCAATCCTGTCAAATCTCCCCCAAGTAGTGCCTTTTGTTTCTCTACTTCCGCCTTGAGAGGATGCCCATCTGGCAATGTCGTCTCAAGCTTCTTGGCTGCTTCCCGTGCCAATGATTCTTCGGCGGCCCTTACTCTGCCAAGCAGATTGCCTTTTACCACCTTCTTGTTGTCAGTCATCTCGTTCTCCTTATTTCATATTTTCGGCAACAATGCCGCACCTTGAAGCAGATTGTCATCGTTCACTATGAGTGCAAAATATCAAAAAATTGTGAGCTTGGGTTATATTCCCGTTGTTAACCGCCGTGCCAGCATCCCCGGTATACTCACACCGCTCTGGGTGCGCCGCCTGAAGCCATCCAGCCCACGGGGATGCTCTCCATGCTTTTTCAGTTTATTCAGCCGATATGTAGCTGCTGTTTCCTGCCGTGGCATACCATCAGGCGTAAACATTCTTGCCGAAACACCCATAGAACCTCCAGCCCCCGTCGCAACAGCATAGGGCCGTTCGCTCTGATTCTTATGGCACAACCAGACCGCTCTTATCACAGCCTCACAGATATCATCGTGCGCCCCACGTCGATTCGGTGCCCGCACATCAATTTTATTCTTCGCTTTTTTCTCGGCCTCCAGCGTAAGAAGTTCTGGAATAAGAACAGGGTGATTCGGAAATTCAAGCAGTTTCTCAGAATAGAGCGTTTTGGCAAGCTGATAAACATCGCTGTTCAGCGTGTCAGTGAACTGCTCCATCTCAAACTGTTTCAGACGTTGCGACTTCAGAATCTCAGCGAGCGCATAGCCATTATGTTGATCGAAAATCCCCGCCTTGATTCCGAACCACTGACATAACTCCTTTATCTCTTCAACTATTTCTGCAATGGAAAGCAGTTCTCTCGTCGCGTATTTCCTGCATCCCGTGTACAAGCCATTTTCAAATTCCCACACATCGGACGACGCCGAAAACCAGACATTCGCATAATCAACCACTATTCTTTGGTTTTGCTTGTTTTTGTGTACGATACCGATTGCGGTGCCGTCATTTTTGAATCCCAAGTCTATGCCCATGTAATACGAAACATCGTATATGCCGCGAAGCTTTATCGGCTCCTGAGTGACACACTTTCGGAACTCGGTTTCGTCATCAATCCATGCGGTGATGGTGTCGGAGAACTCGCCGCCGTATTCACACATGAAACCAACCCTGTCTCTGCGACGGGCCGCAGCCAAGATTTCCGTCGGGATTGTCGGGTTCATCATAGCTGAATACATTTTGAACATCAGCGTGAAATCTTTTTCTTGGAAAGACTGCTGGAACCTCTCGTAAAACGCACCATACTTCGCGTAAGGCGACGATATGCAGACAACCTTTCCATCACGCCTGAATGAAGCGATTGACGGCGTAAGAGCCTTATATACTTCCGAACCGCTGAACCTGCCGTTGTTGTCTATGAAATGGGCCATCTCATCCATGATTACTACGATGGCATTTCTTCCGCGCAAGCTGTTGGATGCGCATCCACCAGCCATCAGTGTAATATTCGCTTTCGGTTTACCGTAGAGTTTCAGATCGGCATCCGACTGCAAATCGAAATATGTCATTGTGGAATGTAAACACCGTTCCTTTATGAACGGACACTGCCTAGCCATGTTGTGAATCATGTCGAAAAGGCCACCAGCCTGATCGTCTGCTGGGGCAACATTCATAATGTAAATCGGAGTATTGGCAGGAAAGCCGTAATACTTCGACGGATCGCCCCGCTTGAGCAGTTTATACAGCTCGTAGTTGGAAATGAATGAAGCCTCTGACGAATTGTGAGAAAGAATGTCTCCGCCAATAATATGAGTACCAGATACGCATAAATCAACCGTTTTTCTCAGTCCGACAGGGCTCACTGATTCTACTTTGTCCCATCGAACATCAGATGTCGCCATATCCATCAAGAACTTATCCCCGGTATTGATTCCGTATTGCAGAACCTTTCTCCTACTTGGGGAATACTGCATATGCAGTCTTTCATTGTTCCCTACACCGTGTTTTCCCATAACATCGGCACATGACAACCCGCCGTCAGTCATTGCCGCCCTAACACGATTCCAAATCCCCCTTGGAGCAGAATCAAATTCGCTCTTGGATTCCACTCGCAATCTCGCCATATTCACGACCTTAGATACGGCATCTTCTTTTGCGAAGATTCCTATCTCTTTCGCAAATATCTCAATACTGTCCCTCATTACGATGTCCAAGCCCCAAGAATCAAACACCTTTCCTTTGCACTTTGTTTTTCTGAAACGAACAACAGAGTGGACGCCGAATTTCAACAAGAGATGTCGAACACCATCAATCATCTTCTTTGATGACGAAGCGTAGCCTATAGATGACTTGGGCACTCCCTTGTGCCCCTCCTGTACTCGGCCCGCAACGGTAGCCCACCCATCGCAAGCAAAAAGCCTAGACAGAAAGATTGCGGTCTCTTCCTTAGACGCTTTGAATATACAATCTGGTACTTCCTTATCTATGGATTTTTTCCCAATACACCCCGCGCCTCTTAGCCACTCCATAACAGCATTTTTTTGACTCCCATCTTGCTTGAATCTACCCGATGCCTTTAACACATTGTAACCATAATGAAATGAGGTCTTTCCTAGAGGTTTAACCTTGCACATCGGAAATTCTTGTTGAATCAAATGAGTAAAGTCTGCAAGTTTAGTCGGACAAGCGATTGTCATAGTCGGACGTTCTGTCGTGCCGCCATCACCTTGAAAATAGCCCAGTAATGCCGCCCTGCCCAGACCAATGCCCCCTCTCCCAAAGAGGCCAACATTATTTGAGATAGCTACCCTGTCTCCCTTTTTCAATTCAGAAAGACTCACAAAACTAGGTTTTTCTTCCCCATCCTTCCACACAAGATATGGATGGTTTCCCGATGATATTTCAAATAACCCCCTCTTCGTCTCTAATTCAAAACATCCAACATCTCCATTGTCCCATATTTCAAAATCATGCGTAACTTTGCTTTTCAGGGTTTCAGGATCATAGGTTAATATTCCGATATTAGCACAACGATGTTTTCTTTCAAGCAGGTCGCCAAATGTTATAGAGCCCTCCGTTGTAGCGATACGATCTTCCATAGCCCGACATTTCCCGCCACGCCTGCCAATAGGCATTACCAGCTCTTGAAATATTTTTCCTTCTGTCGTATCGGTATTACATCTTCCTTCTTCATACAAAAATTTCAGGAAGGATTTTTCGGTGAAGGTATAGAGTATCTTTTCATTGATGACATCTGGAACTTTGATGTCCTGCTTTGTGTCGTCAAGAGGCAGGCCGTAAAACGCCTTGAGTGAAAAACGCTGGACTGGGAACAGCTTGATGTTTAGGCCCCACGGAGCTTCCACGAACGATACAATGTCAACAATCTCCGTATTGCCCGAAATGAACTCTTTCGCTATTTCGGCAATGAGGTTATTCGGCATCCTATCACGCTCCCGGCTTCTGCTGGAATTTCATTTCCTCGTATGTATCGCGAAGTTCCTTCTTCCAGTTTTCCGTGACTTCCCCGTATGTTGAGAAAAACAAATCTGAGATTTCCGTACCGACATTCATGCGGTTGAATGTCTCCTTCGCCTTGTTGAAGAAAAAGCGAAAGATGATGCTCATCGCTGGGGAGTCAACATCAAGGCCGCTGATTCGCTCCAGCTCCATGCGGGTTTGTATAGCCTTGATTGCCTTTTCCAGAACCTCCGCACGCTTGAACGAGATGACAGATGAATCCCGCAAATCGCCGTTGTGCGCACTTACCAATTCGTTGCCAAGCAGGTGATCGGTTTCTTTGACAACCTCTTCGATCAGGGTGATAACAAGACTTGATGAGTCATCCTTGTTTGTTTTACGGATACGATCAATGATGCTTGCCGCGCCTTTGTGGTATTCTTGGATCAGACTGTCGCGATACTCGATCACATTCATGGGTAATGCTGAACCGTTTGGCGGCCTCACAATCGGTTTAGAATTAGCTCCCGCGTCGGTATCCGCTTTTTCAAAGTCATCGTCGGCCATTTGAAACACTCCTATATTTTCACCGCGTCATAGCGCGGCGTATCCAGCACAAACAACTAAACAGGCATCTCTTCCTGCACCATGCTTATGCCGAGGGGTGCGGGCGGAGCGGCATCAACAAGTATATCTTCCATAAGATCATCAAACTCTGCTTGTGGTGCCGCCTCGGCCACTGGCTCGTTCAGCATAGGCGGATTATCGAGCACATTCTGTCCCATTTCCACATCAGGAGTCGGCGAAAGCGGAGCGGATATGTCAACGGGAGTGTCTCCCATTCCCATCGAAATACCGTATGCCTTTACTTTGCCTGCATACCGACTGGACTCGGCAGATTCCTTACGGTGGTTCAGCCAACGAAACGCGGCGCGGATGGCTTCGAGATTACTTGAATATTTGTTGTTTTTGCGGTCGTCCCATATCTGCTTATACTGGCCCTCGGGAAGCCCGCTCATGTTCATCATATCAATCATGGTCGTGTCCATGTCCGATGGATCGAGGTCGCCACGGGCCGCCAGTATTGGCATCATTGTCGAGCGGCAGTGGGATGCCATTGTCGGAACATGCTTTTCATCTGTCGAAGCGAAGAATGCGTCCACGGAGCCGCCGATTGTTTCCGCTTTTACGGCCATTCGCTGGCCCAAGGAAGCGATAGAATGGGGTTCCCCGCACTGACACCCTATTACATACTTCAGGAAGTATTTATAGGGGCTGTGGGAAGCCGCCTTGAGTGCGTCCCTGCACGACTCATAACCTCTTCCGTCTACCGCGATACAGCCAACAACACCCTCCAGTGCCAATTGCTTCCGCAAGCCGTCCTTGGCTGCCCTGAGCGTCTTGGATGCAAACTTGCCCTTCAGGGCCGCCACGAGTGCCCTGCCCATGACGCCACGATTCATAGCATCCCGTGCGAAAACGATAACGGCACTCGCATCCCCAATAGCATCATCGGGCAGATTACGCTGCACGATACCAGCAGGCTGATTCAGATCAATATCAGGAGTTGTCGCGCCGCCCCATTCGACTTCCAGTTCTGGCTTGATGTTATTGTGCTTCTTCATTCCCTCTGCAACGGGCTCGAAAGTCGGAGCACCCGGCTTCAGCATTCCATCTTTGTACCACGAATGATCTATGATCGACGCCTCTTTGAGCATATCCGTCAAGTCCATATCCGTTCTCCTTTAATCTTCCGACATCGCCTGTTTTACTTCGTCTTCCGTTAGTATGTCATTCGAGAAAACAGGCTCAATCGTTTTCTTATCGTCGCTCACTTTCCAAAGGCACTTGGTAGTCTTGTGTATCAGCAGGTCATTACCTGCGGCCACGAACATCATCCGAGCCTGCTTGTTGTTGGGCATCCGCGAAACAAATCGCTTGTTCCCGTCCAAAGATGCGTCAATTCCTATCGAGCTGTGCCAGTTGAAATCTTCGAGTATTCCCATATTCAAGCCTCTCTTTTGACAGAATCCTGCTACACCATGAGTCCAAAATATCAAAAAATTATGAAAAAGGTGAAGAGAATCATGAATGTGCTAGAGGATCGGGATGGTAGGCTTGTAGAGACGCTTCTTGCAGGTTCGACGAATGATGTTGAGATTCGCACGGATGACAACAAAAATCTCATAGGGTTCCCACATCGCATAATCCTCCATCTTGCGCAAACAGCGGTTATACACATATCGCACCTTTACCTGAGAAATCTTGATTATCTTGGCCGTAAGAGTGAAACTGCTCGTATAAAACATCAGAGTCAGGATTCCCAACTCTTGCTCGGTAAAGTGTGCGAATCTGGGATGGGTAGATAGCTTCTCTTTTTCTGCCGTAACGAAGTTAACGAAGATGTCGAATACGGAATGCAGATAGGAAATGAATTTGAGACGCCTCCGAATGCGCCGCACATCATAGCTCAGAGCCGACTGGCCCCGATTCAAAATCCGCTGAACATCCTTTTGCTTCTTCCGCGAAACAAAGAAAAGGAACAGGATGTCTTTATCCCTCTCATTCAGAAATCTGAAAAGCGGCCTTAGCCGACGAGCCTGCTCCGCTGAAAAATACTGCGAGTCGGTGCCCTCAGCCAGTCTCTTCTTCGCCATCTCTTCTCGGTTCTTGCCGATGTAGCTTGCCTGCATTCGTCGTTCCTTTGAGTATGTTGCCTACCTTCTGCAAATTGTTTTCATGTAACGACGCTAGTATCTTGCGAGTACACAAACGGAACAGCGTGCTGTATCTGTTACGGGGAGATTTTTTGAGAACAATGCCGAAAAGATTTTTCAAGTGACCATTCTTAACCCGCACAATATCTCCCTTGCCGAGCACAGATGAGTCCTCGGCCTTGACGGAGCGCGTGAACTTGTTCACCTCTTCTGGGGAAATCCAGCTTGGACGATCAACAGATGGAACGACCTTGAGATAAGCCGATTCGCGTTTCAAACTCGATATGTGGCTTTCGTAGTTAGAGCATAACACAAAGATAAAATACTCGCCCGAACTCCACATCACATCATTGCAAACAAATCTAACTTCTCTCAGGTCTTTGCCGAAAATATCCCGTAATTTTCTCTCAACGGCATCCCTGTTCCCGTGATAAAGCGAGACGCCGACTGAGATACACAGCCACACATCTGACATTCTTTTTCTCAAAGTTCATATGTTTACCACCACCGAAAATAAATCAATCGTATGACAGATTTGAAAACAGACGCAACAGAAGACCAAAACCGCTCGGCCCTGCCGTGCGCTCCTCGTACATCCTGCAAGCACCAGATAAGCACTGCGAGCTTAGGATATTCATGTCCGCACCTTGCGGGGGAAGCCAGTATCTCCGCAAAATCCCGCTCGATAAATTCATCAGTGTTCTTGCAGTGATACGCTTGGCAGTGACATGCGGTATCGTCTTCATTACACACGAACACACGCGCTCGGAGTGCGCCGAGAACAATGGGATTCTGGCAGAATCCGACATTGCCGTTATCCTTGACACGCAGGCGTGTATTGTAGAGACAATTACGCGGTGTCTGGGATAGGAACAGTTTCTTCCGCTCCTTCAGCTTCACATCGCGAAGCTCGTAAAATTTCTCAAGGATTTCCTGTTTGTCTCGCATCTCTGATCGGCTCCACTTTTATCAAGTCTTCCATGAATTTATCGAACTCGGCTTTGCCGCAGAATAGTTCCCTCGCTCTCTGCATGTCTATTCCCTCGTCTCTGCATTCCTGATCGGTAGGCGTGCGCCCGAGCTTTCTCCTAAGCTTCAGGTATTCATCCATCGTCAATTTCAGGGAATATCGTCTGGCGCACACAAACAGATTGCTCCATTTGCCGTAATTGGTTCTAACTCGTCTTTCCGAGGGAACAATATCTGGTTGAAACTCATGCGCTCTCTGCCATGCCTCTTTTGTCCACAGATCGAACTGAACCACGCACTTGATTAGATAGGATGCTATGTCCTCTGGCTCAATTGAGGGTTGTTTCCCGAAAGCCTTCTCGCAGGCCACAGACCATTGCCCGAAAGCCTCTCTGTAATCGCAAAAACGCGGTTCTCCCGGCGCACTGTTCTTTTGAAGTTGCCGCACGGAATGAAAACCTTTTTCTTTCAGGTATACGATCAGCTCTTCGGGTGTGAATTTCCCATGAATATATCGCTTGCGACGCTTTGGACGACAAAGCTGAATCTGCCTTCTTTGCTTGGCAGGCATACGCAAAATCTCGTCCAGCTTCCACCGACGGCTTTTTCCCCTTCTTTCGCCAGAAAGTATCGGTAGTTCCTGCATCAGACTGCCGCCTTGGCGGACTTGGAACCCACCGAAGCAATGGCACTTTTCGTTATCGGCACCCGCGCAACCTTACCATCTGTTTTTGCCTTGGCGTCTGGTATCGCAACAATACCGCCCGGCATATCCTTCTTCATCTCGTCGGCGGTGCGCTCCATCGGATCGGAAGCCGCAGGATTCTCCATCCAGTTGGGGACTCCGCCCGCAGCGGCATACTCCCGCATATACATCACAATTTCGGGCTTCACGATTTTGCTGTAATACTTCGAGTTCGCATCGAACCCACCGTCTGGAACCGCGCACATCGTGCGGAACACGGCAAGGTTCTTCTTTTTCTGATCGAGTTTCTTCCAAGCCGCGTCGAAAGACTCGACGATGTAGGGCTTACCCACGAAGATTTCGGCAGGATATGAGATGGACTTAATCTTGATCGGCTGTTTGGCCTTTTTCTTCTTCGTTACGATGAATGCCATCTTGTTGGAGTCGAATCCTTCAAACATGGCCGGGAACCGCTCCAGAATCCGTTCCATGATGTCCTTGATTTCACCGTCTGAGTGGTAGTCTATGTATCTTGGCATATTAGTCCTTTCTAGTTGTTATTTCCCGTCTAACTTCTTCAGCAGTTCCAGAGCTTCGGGGTCTGTGACTTCTGGCTCCTTGGCGTAAGGCAGATCAATGACAACACTTTCATCGGCCTTCATGCGAATCTGCATATTGGCCAGTATCGCATGATACGGCGTAGGGCCGTCGAGATGGCATACCACCTTTGCATTTATGGCCACATGATTGGGGTCATCGGGCTTCACCTGTTCGTGCCACAGCTTCCTGATTCTACCAGTGATGCGGTTGGCCCAATCTTGGATTGTTTCGGTTGTCGGGCTGTCTTCGACTTCAAGGATCGAATCGTATTCCTCGCCGACGTGATTATTGATGTGCTTCGATACGCATACAAACAGGCTCTTTGCCATAATGTCACCCTTTCTATATTTTCGGCCATTAAGCCGATTCACTTGGATCAATACATTCCCAAAAAAACAACCCATCGTCAACCGCATTTGAGTTCCTACACCGCCACGGCTTTACCATCATCTATTTTAATATGCTTGCCCCATTTAACGGGCCACTCGCTTTTCTCAAGCTCTGTCGTCAGCACCCAGAGAGTCGGTATCCTATACCGCTTCTCGATCTTCGGTGCATAAAAGTCTGTAAAGTAGACCACAGCATCATGCTTCCCTTCAACTTCTTTCAGCGCGGGCTCCAGTTCGGTGCCGCCTCGGCCATGCACTTTGCCAGTGAATTTGCCTTTGAACGGATATGTTGCGCACACCCGACAATCCGCTTCATACACTGTAATCTTTGCTCCGTTCTTCCATATCCATCGAATTTCGTTGAAGAATATTTTGAGCATCTGATCGCTGATACTGCCGCTCGTGTCCACCGCCACGGCCAGATTCAGCACATCTTCTTTGCGTGTGCCGGGCCTCGTGGCGAACCGCTTGCTGATGCGCTTCACCGTGTAATCCAGATTACTCTCAGCGCACGAAGCGCAGAACATCCTAAGCACCTTGCCCCACGGGACAATGGCTCTTTCCTTCTTGAGCAAATTTTCAATCTGATCGATGATTTCGCCGGGAATGTTGCCGTAATTCTTCCCGCACAAATCCTGCGCCTTCCGCACGATGTCCTTGGCGAACTCCTTCGCCACCAGATCATCCTTCAGGTCTTCCCATTTGGAGTGCCCCGACATCACATTTGACAGAACGCCTCCGATGCCAAGTTTGCCCTCGGCGCACTGCTTTTTGTATTCGGGATTATCCTGTAAGTGCGCGTAATACCACATCGCCGATTTATTCAACGGCAGGCCATAGTTCTCAGGATGAACATACTCACCCGGCAGGGTATTCTTTGGGATCAGAGAATTAACGACACAGTCCTCCGCCACGCTACCCCGAGTCCTGTCAGCAAAGTGTAGAAACAAATGGCCAAAAATTATGTGACAGATTTCGTGCTCAATTACGGCGAGCATCTGCGCCCAGCCCTTTTCCCTGTCACCAGCACTGGCCAGAATGTCCGTAAAGAAGTCCACATTGAAATACATCTTGATAAATCGCTCTCCCGCAATTCTGCCCACTCCCGCCGTCTTGCAGCTATCTTCGGACGAAACGTAGACCTTCTGGAGTTGCTGGACGATATGTCCGTAAAACTCCTTGTGACGGGCAAGATGGACAATGCCCTTTATCAGTTCTTTTTCGATCTTGGCCCTGACTGCGACAGCGACCTTCGGATTGCTACGCATGTCGGCGACTTGTGTTGATGACGAGTCCACCATCCTGCACCAGCCTTTCTTCTCTTAACCGTGCATCTATAACGCCTCGTATCCGCTCGTCCGTGTCCAGCAATAGCATGAGCGTTGCCTTATCGAACGAAATCTTCTCGGCAAAGTATAGTCGCTTGCCGACGGGGAGATTGTCATCCTTGAACATCTCATAGGCTTCATCAGGCTTGAGTCCCATATTCCAGAGCACTTCGGCAAAATCCGACGCCATGCGGGCTTCGGGGCCAGTGAACTTGTTGCCCCTGACATTTTGCCAGTCTATTGTAACCGCTCTCTCTTCTATCTTCACACCACTACTATACGCAAGAGAGGGGGAAAGTTGACAAGAAAAACGAAAAAAGATTGAGCGGCTGGATTTCTACTAAATCTGTTAATGAGCCTGATTCTTCAGGCATCCTTTAATGGCGTCTTTGATTTCGATCATTATCACCATTATCTGACGCTGTGTTTCGATATTCGTGTTGATTGCGGCTGTGGATGCCTCGATTATCTTGCCCAGTTTCTCGCTATGGGCTTCGGCTGATTTCTCCTTGTCTCTATACAACCTGACAAGAGCCAGCACCGACACCACGGCCACAACCCCCAAAATCGCGGATGTTCCCATTGCGCTCAGGTCTCTGCCTGTTGTCATTGGATCAATCTGCGCACAGACAGCCAAACCTGTCGTTGAACCAACAGCCATTATTTTCGTTGCAATCTCAATCATCTTTGTCTCCGCATCTTTATCCTAAGCCTCTGCAATGCGTACATCCCAATGACGAGTATCTCTCAGTTCTATATAGTTATCTAGGTTCACCGGCGGAGAATTTGAGCCACCATCCAGATAACAGATTTTGCCTGAATAACCTGTAGATATAGCAGAAGACAATATAGCATCAACCGTAGTCTGGTTTAATGCACAATTTGAGAAATCCCACTTGTCCATAGGATAGATTGCGTCTATACCACTTACAGTAACCAGCGAAGCGCACGTACTACAGTTGAGAGTCTGGAACGAAACAAAACTTCCTCCGAACCCACTGAAGTTTACAGAAGCCAAACTCGTGTTTGACAAGTCTAAAGTAATAAGGTTGGAGAAAGTTCCTCCCACAACCGTAAAGGATGTGAGGGGACTCCCATGTGCCTTAACCTGTTTCAAAGCATTCAAATCAGTAATAGCCAGCGAAGTCAGTGCGGTATGTTGCATCCATAGATACTGAAGCCCCGTACATCCGCTGATATTCATTGAAGACAGTAATGTGCAACTACTCATGTCATCACCAACATTAAGTGTTGTTATGTGGGTGCATCCAGAGACATTGAGAGTTTGTAGAGCGGTTTTATTCGTCAGATTCAAAGTACCCATGCCGTCGCCATTAAAAGCTGTACATCCAGACAAATTCAACGTCTGCACTGTCGTCAGCCCTGACAACCCGGTGATAGTTGTCAGTGAGGTGCATCCTGTTGCATTCAGTGATGTCAATGCCGTGCATCCAGTGATGTTCAAGGTCATCAAATTTGTGCATCCACTCACGTTTAGAGTCTGCATTATCGTACAGCCACTAAGGTCAAGAGTTATTAACTCCGTATGGCCTGACAAATCTACATTAACCGCACAATAACTTCCTGAATTCACAGTTACAGTCCAACCACGACCGACCAAGATCGCCTTGTTAGCAAGTCCTGCGGCATCAGGTATCGCATTAGTGCCGCCAGACAAATTTAGCGTACCAGACGATAACCCGTTAGCCACAAATGTTGCCAGTATGTTATCCACAGACTCTAATGCCAACGCACACCCCGACGCATTCAAAACTGTCAGAGTATTCTTGCCCGCGTTAACCAGATTCAATGCCTGTAGATTAGCCAGCCCACTGACATTCAATGACGTGATGTGACAATCAGTAAACACAACCCCGGTAGCGTTTATATGTTCGGACAAATCCACTATGCCCGACTTGCCTATCACATGTATGGTTTTATCTGCCATAGCCGATTTCCTTAATCAGTCGTGGAAGTCCAAGTTCCGTGGGCACCTGTTATTACCCAGTTGGTTCCATTCGCCAACTGTAAGGTGACTGTCGCATAGTATTCATTCGTGACACTATCATAGATTGTCGCACCAGCCCCGCTATCAGCAATCACATCAGCATCAGCCGCCTTGATAGTCAAACGGTTCGTCCCATTCTTGACAAATGTGTACCATGTCCCTATGTCACTGAACGCCACGCTCGGTAGGTAGTTTGTCAAACTGACTGTCGGCTGCATTACGAATGTCTTGGCAACATCACCGACAAGCACATTGATATTGGTTGTTGAAACCACTACCGTCCACTTGCCCGGAGAACTAGAACCACCGCCCGATTGATTAGTGGGATTCCACACACTTCCAGCGGCGTTCCACGCAATCACCTGCCCGTTCGTAGGCGTACCCGTGACAGTCACGCTAACCGCACCCGATGTGCTGGCTATTGGCACATTCGCAACAAGGGAAGTTGTCGCAGGGTTATATGACAGAACCTTTGTCCCACCCATCCACACAGAATTCGTATCGAGGTACAAATCACGGAATGGCAATGCGGCAGTGCCCAAGTCAACTGTATTGGAACCTGCCGGGATTACTGAACCAGTGTTGGTTAGTGTACAACCACTAAAGTCAACCCAATGACCAGCCGAAAATGTCAGGTTTGTGTTGATATGCAACCCAAGCCAGTCATTGTAAAATACCGGCTGAACCAAATCATAAAGCGATGAATGATACCCGAGGATTCTGAAAATGCCATCACCCCAATAAGCTATCTGATAGTTACCACCAGCAGAAGCCACTCCCGCGCTATTGGTAAGTTGCTGATTGCCCATATTCACACTAGCGTTAGGCGCACCAAAATCGCTGAGCGGCACGGCAGTTTTATTTGTCAAGCCCGCCGCATTGACAGTAGCACTTCCGACAAGATTTGAAGCAATGCCCGCCACACCAGCGTACTGAGCATTCGACACACTACCTCCAACTGTCGCAAGGTCATTCGATAGTACAATTTTCGGCTCAAGGAACTTGTATGTCTTGCTGTCATACATCACCGTTTTGCCCCAGTTCGTCTGAGCAAACCCGGAACCGCAGGCAAGAATACCAGCCATAATCGCAATCAACATTTTCTTCATTATCATTTCTCCTTCTCAATCCTTAGAAAATCACCCCATCTTGGTCAATTTCGAGGGTCACATTGCCCACTGGCCCACTCGCTCTAAATGTGTGCCATCTATTCGTATCAAGATTGAAAAGATAGGGTATGCCCGCGTGTACTTTGAGTTTACTGTTGTCTGGCAATCCGTCACTCGTGCCGCTGACATTGCCATACTGGTCTTCATCCTTGCTATCAAGAAGGGAGAAAAGGGTTTGGGCTGGGGGCTCTATGGCATAGAACCATGTCACTTCCTTCGGAGAATCGTATACGAATCCGTCTGTCAGGATTCCCCAGTAGTTATCGCTCTGAGGCGCATCCTGCAAAACCAGCCTTGTGGCGTTTTCATACCGTGCCAGTAATGCCCCGACAGGTATGTACTTCAGTAATGCCGTACAGTAGAACCGCTGATCGCATCTATAGATTTTCACATTTTTCCTCCAATGACGAAGATTTATCTTCTCGCCATAGGGGAAAATATCAAAAAATTGTGAAAAGGCTCACGGGATACTACTATGTGTCACGCGCCCTTGTGTTCACATCCTTCGGTAGTGCTCTTTTGAACCTCTGCTGGGGCTGAAGCCCCGCAGATTCCTGACGGGTATTTGACATATCACGCGACATGCCGTATTTCCCTCTCGTGGCTCGTTCCGAGCCCGACACTGAGCACTACCTTGGCAGAGTTTATATCCCTGTCATGGACTGCGCCACACGCAGAACATACCCAGTGTCTTACCGCAAGCCCGTGAAGGCCCGTCGGGCCAGTTAAGGCCCAACAGCATCCACAGGTCATGGTGGTATTTCGTGAACAAACTGGTTCAAGCTTCCTACCGCCTGTACGGCATTTGTAGTTTAGCTTCCGTAGTAAATCAGCCAATGCTGCCTCAGTGATGGATTTGCCGAATAACTTGGCCATTGCCTTGAAGTTGTCATCACTGAAGTAGATGGTTTTGTAGTTTTCAACAAGCCAGCGGGAAATCTTGTGATTGCGGTCACTGCGTCTATTGTGCTGTTTTTCAAGCAATCGTGCGGTGAGCTTTTTATCGTGCGCTCGCTGGGCTTGCGCAAGGCGCGTTGCGCCCTTCCGCAGCTCACGGGGATTTTCTATTTTTGTGCCGTCAGAAAGAGTCAAGAGCGTGGAAAAACCGGGGTCGATACCAATAGCGGCTTCGGTTTGCTTTACTGGAAACTTATGCTCAGTGTCCAGCCAAAGGCAGAGATACCAGCCAGAAGCCCGCCTTACAATACGAGCACATTTGATTTTGGCTTCGGGGATGGCTTGTTTGTGAAAACGAAGTGTGCCGAGGCAGGGGATGGAAATACGATTGTCCTTCGGTGGTTTCATTGGATCGGGGAACGGTATTGAGTTCAGCTTGTTACGCTTGCCTTTCAAGCGTGGCTTCTTGGCCTGCTTTCTGAAGCATCGTTGCCATGCAAGGTATGCCTGTGTCAGTGTGCCTTGCAGCGTGTGACTCGGTATTTCCATGCGATTACTGTGTTCGGCAAGAAGATTTTGGAAATCCTTCTGTGAGAAGTAGATTTTGTTGGCAGCGTTGCGCTCGATCTTTTTGATGGCCCAATTGTAAACACCTGTCAAGTTCCATAACCACTGATTCAGCTTGGCTTCCTGCGCCTTGGCAAGCTTCAGTTTTAAGGTGCGAACGATCATTTTGCCTTCCGTGGCCTATCCCAATAAGGGCTTTTACATTTGGGACAAATTCTGATTTCACTCTGGCGTGGTATCCAGTGATGGCCACACCGTTCACAACCGACTTTCTTGATTTCAATTTTCATACCTATAAACATACCTCATCGGTATAGGTGTGTCAACAACTGATTTCGCCTAACTGCCGGGGTTAAAACCCCGCAAATTGCGGCTCAGGGCTGTTCATAGCTCCATCTCCTGCTGCCGCTGCTCGCACTTGTGCGCCGCCTTGCAGTCTGGATAGTTGCTGCATCCCAGAAACTCGCTGCCTGTTGCCTTGTTCTTTCTCCTCACTAATCTGCCATAGCAACCCGGCACCCTGCAAGTCTCGCCCTCCTTGGGCGGGGCCTCTGGCAAACGAGGTTCTTCTTCCGAGCCATCGCCTTCGGGGATCGGATTACCTGCCCGCAGGAATGCCAGAATTATGCGGGCGCACGTTCCATCGGCGAACGAGCCATCCTTGTATTCGATCTCATTGTGCCTGCGAGAAGTCGAGAACCCACAGTCCCTGAGAAACTTCTTGTCATCGTCGTTCACCGCCTCTCCTCCACGGGGTCTAAGTCACAGATATGATTTGCCTTGCCGTCCGCAAATCCCGCGCTCGTCTTGAAAGCATGCGGGTGCATTATCCAGTAGTCCTCCGCCTCAACGAAAATATACTGCCCCACAAACGGAACCAGATTGTCATGCCTGAACTTGTCGCTGGCGAAGCGCACCACACCATTCTTGCGGACAATCCGCCTGCCCATGCTCACCACGCCGTCGGGAGCCCGCCTATCAGCCCACTCCGCACGGAATGCAGAACAGCCCCTGAGCCCTATCTCGTTCACAAGAACCCCGATGTTTGTCCTGTCAAGCAGCTTTGCCTTCGCACGATCACTGCTCCAAGAAAGAGTCCAGTGGTCGGTCTCCCATTTGTAGTCCTCCAGCCACTTTCTCGCACTCGTGTTCTTGATGTGATATTTCACCTTTATGCCGCTTTCTCCTTCGTGCCCTCAACCCATATCAATGCCAAGTATTTCCGCGAGTGAATTCAGATCAATCCTACTGTGGCCTGCGATTTCCTTATAGACTGCCTGCTCTATGTCTTCGATCAAATTTTTCACCTGACTGGTACTGCGACTGTCGGCCCGCGTGTTGGACATCACCAGCCTGACATAATAATTCCGCCTGTTTTCCAGCCATTCAAAAATCTTCTGTTCGTCTACGCCAGTTGCGATACCGTTGTTGATTCCATCAGCAATTGATTTCCACTCTCTCTGGGCGGTTTCGACAAAAATGAAATTCGCGAAGTTCCACTCGGCCCAGTATTTGAAACTCTTTCCTTTTTCCTCGGAAATATCTCTCTTCTTCTTGGCCTCGGAATAAGAATCCTCGTAAATCTTGAGACACTTGTTCACCCGCTCCTGCACTTCTTTCAGTCTTTCGCTGTATTTCACAACACTTCTCCTATGTATCTCATTATACGCAAACCGTTCCGTTGTACGACAAACGCTTGAATACCACACTGCAACCATCCTTGCGGGGTTTGAACGCAGGCGAACGCGGTGTGTCAGCATCGGCACAGTTGACATACTGCCCGTTTTCGCCGCAGTTCGGTCGCCAGTCGCAATGGGCACAGAAATTGGCTACTTGGGATATGTTGATGTCGGCCTTGGAAACGGCACGGTATCCCGTCGGAGCCTCAGTTGGATCGACCTTCCGCTCTTTCGGCGGAATGTATGACAGAGAAGCCCTGCCACCTTCTTTCTTTTCCTGTGTCATTTTCATCGTTCCCTTCGTTACAACACTACATTGCAACAGGAGCGTAAAAATCCAAAGAAAAAGGAAGTTTTTCGGATAGCCAACAGGCAGAGCACTTTCCTGTCAGCCTTTGTCTGGGCGGATTTCTGCCTTACTCTACCAGCCGCACCACGCGCCTTGGCACTCGGGCATTGCCAGTGCGGCCTGCCCCTGTGCTTTGGCTGCTGCACCCTCGGAATTCCAATTGTATTCACCTGCGATAACGGCCTTCGCGCCCGCATCGAGGTACGCCCTGAGAACCTTGACCACTTCGTCGGGCGTGTGCGCGTCCCCGTCCTTGGGGTGCCACGGCATCTGCACACTGATGGCATCAACTTCGCACTTGGCAAACCTTGTCTCCGTGGCATGCACGCAAATCTTGACGGTCGGCATGTGTTTGCGAATGAATCCAGCTATCCGATTGACTTCAGCAGGTTCGACAAACTTCTCCGCTTCCAGATGGGTACAAATCCACGTCACGTTGCCATGATCGACGAAGAAGAGTTTCATGTCCTTGATGAACTGCTCGGCCCACGATGGGCTCGTGAATGGCCCGCCGCGATTCTCTGAACAGAACAGGATCGGAATCTGGCTGATGCCACGGGAACTGCACATTGCGCCAAACATCTTTCTGTCATTGTCTGAGTAGTACATCCACGCGAGAAATTCTTTTTTTGCACCGGGAATCTCTCCACCCCAGCCGCTCCCCCACGGATTGATGTAACTATTGACGCTGTTGCCATCATCGTTGCACACGATCATCGGCAGACAGTTTGCCCCAACACTTTTCAGGTAGTCAGCAACATAGAGCCGCTGTTTGTCCATTGCAGTACGGTCGGCATCATTAGCCATGCACAGTGTTGAGGTGCGTCCTGCGTTGTTCGTGTACTTGCTGCCTTCCTGCCCCTTCATGAGAAAATCAGTGAGAAGCTTGCCGCTCGGCGACGGGCCGGGGGGTGTTGGGCCGGGAGGTGTTGGGCCGGGAGGTGTTGGCTCGACTTTGCATTCAAACCAACCGGGAACCGCCTTCGCCAGCCACTTATAGAGATTCTTGCTGCAATCTACCTTGATTTTCATGCCGCATTCCTTTCTGGTTAGAACTCAATGCACGGAATCCTATCCTATCTGGAACGCATGCGCCACAAAAATCACGCCCTGCGGTAGAAGATGTGCCTGCCGATGACAGCGACCCTAACCATACCCTTTGCCCACAAGGGCTTGATTGTGGACTTGTGGTAATGACTCGAATTGACGGTCGGCTTGAACTGGCCGCTGATGAGTTCCTTGGCGAGCCCCATACATTCGTCGAATACCTGCCGCTCCTTCGGCGCGAGCCTGTCTTCCTGAAGATAAAGCAGCTTTTCACCGTCCTTGCCGTTCCAGCAAGAGAACTGGCGGCTCTTCCAGCACTCGTCCGCCATGCTGTAAGGCTTACCATCGGCTCGGCTCCAGATAACCGACGCCACAGCCCGCCTCCCCGCCTGCGACTCGCCACGGGCCTCGGCAAACAGCGTCAGGGCGATTATACGGGCATCGTCATTGAGCTGGGCCTGCAACTCGGCATCACTGAAATCTTCGGACGCTGCGAGAAATGGATCGGGCTGCTCTGGCTTCTCGCGGAGCTGGTGGCAGCAAATAGCTGTTGCGGCCATTGCCGAACAGATCGCGAGCAGCAACATTGAATATGATAGTTTTCTTCCCATGATGCAGAACATCTCCTTCCAGCACTACATTGCACTGGAAGAAGAGGAATCCAAGAAAATTACACTATTTTAAGTTCCCCCAACGATGTGAGACAGCCGTCTGGAGTCTTCTGGAGGCAGGACTCTATCTTATCCCCACGCTGAAAAACCGAATAACTCTGCGATGTATACATACAAAGAAAAGCATCTACCACATCGTTCTCGTCAATATAGTATCTGACGATAGTAGAAGCATGAGCCGCAAACCACAAATCGTGACCAATTGTCGGCGATTCGCACCCCGAGATGTCGTAGCCGCCAGCACTTGATTGAATATCTGTTACTCTTTTCTTGATTAGCTGTCCCGACAACCATGTCCCAAATGCAAGGAAAATACGCTTCTTCAATGCGCGAGCAATACCTATCTCGACAAGTGTTCCAAATGCGTCATAGTTTTCAATATAAGCAAAAAACAGAGTAGACTTTCTGATTTGTCTTTCCGAGTTATTCAAAACATATTGTCTCTCTGTTTTATCAAGGTCTGTCGATGTTACCGACCCACATCCAGATGCTACGCCATGTGTGCTCGGGCCATGTGAACACCCATGATCGCAGTCAAAGAAGAACGGCCCAGTATAATCAAAAAATACGGAAGAATGTAACGTGTCAACTACGAACGCATCTCGCAAAATATCTTCCGTCATTTCTTTTCTGGAAGACCTTTCATTTTGACCGCAAAGCCCGGCGTTATCCCCAACAAAATGTCGTCTCCAATCATTCTTGTCAATCTTCCCCGCCAAGTAAACTATCTCTTTCCTCATCGTGTTTCACCGTTGGTACAGTTATCACATGCTCCACACTTCCCCGAAAAAGAAGTGTCGCCGAAGTAATCACAAATAGAAGCGACACGGCAGTCGCCACTCTGATAAAATGAGACAACGGCATCCACCTTGTCTATTTTCTCCTGTCTTATTTTATCCAACCCCGAACAGTCAAGGTTGCTGCCTCCCGTCAGCGAGACCCGATACTTACCCCTTTCTAATTTTCTAACAAGACCTTTCTTCTTGAGAAAAGAGATACATCCTCCCACGTTGACGCAATCCGCCGCCATCCCCATGTCTTTTTGTATCATGTTTACAGTGGCGGTTTCATCATTCGGTTTGGCATTTCTAAGGGCCACTGAGCGGAGCCATGCCCAAAAATCCTGAACATCTTGCCCTCTTGGACTAACAACATCAATTAATATCATCTGTGTGCCGTAGTCTTGTCTGTAATCCCACAAAGTCAAGCACAGTGATTCGTTCCCGTCCCGCCCTGCGCGACCTATCTCCTGATACCAGTCTTCAATACTGCTTGATAATCCTGAATGGATAACGAATCGCACATCGGGCCTATCAATCCCCATTCCAAAAGCACTGGTTGCTACAATAATACCGCCATTGTCCATCCATTTATTCTGAACGGTCTTCCTGTCTCCCGGTTTCATCCCCGCGTGATAAAATGTCGAATCAATTCCTCTTTCCTGAAGGTAGGTGCATATACTCACGGCCATATTGCGAGTAGGTGAGTATATGATTCCGGTGTTATGTCCCGCCTTCTGAAAATCCTCCACAATTTCTCTCATTGCTTCAGTTCTTGATATTCCAAAGCCAGACATCACGGCAAGTCGAAGATTGGGACGGTATACCCCTTTGACGAATCTCTTCGCCCCTGCGATACCCAAGCTGGCGCAAATATCATCCTGTACTCTTTTTGTAGCAGTCGCGGTAAGAGCGACAACGCGCTCTGGCTTCATATTGAGAATAGCTTTTGCAAGCCTCGAATAAGATGGCCTAAAGTCGTGACCCCATCTGCTAATACAGTGCGCCTCATCTACAGCCAAAAGACTCACTCTGACGCCATAAATGCTTGTGTTGAACTCCCCATTATCAAATCTCTCTGGAGCAACATAGAGAACTTTTACGGCTCCGCTGATTATTTGTAACATTGCCTCTCTTTCTTCTTTTGCCGTAAGAGAAGAATTGATGAGAAGAGCCTTGACTCCAATATGCTGAAGTTTATCCACCTGATCTTTCATCAAAGCAATAAGAGGGCTGACAACAACTGCCATCCCATCAACAACGAGTGCGGGTACTTGGTATAAAAGGCTTTTGCCATACCCTGTCGGAAAAACAACAAGAACTCCATCTCGACCATTGATGACTTCGTTGATTATTTCTTCTTGATCGGGCCTAAAACCTGTATGACCGAATACGGATAACGCCTCCGCTGTTGTCAATTTCGGCTCGGTTGATCGCGGGAGCACAGTAGAAGAGCCTAAAGATGCCCTCTCCTTCATTCTCCTAATTTTATCAATCATGTTTGTCATGGTTGCCATCTGAGCCCCTACACGATTTCCATGATGAGCTTCTTCAGCCGCTCGTTGTACATAATCCACTGCTGCACGCGCCCTGCGTTATTCGCATCCCGCACGCGGGCTATGCGCATACAGAGATTGTGCCGCATGTCCTCGGGAATTTCGTCGATGCACAGGAAGTCCTGAAAGTTCTTGATCGTCTTCTTGTCGGGCTCGCACTCAGGTTGCACGATGTGCGCAAAGAGCCTGTCGCAGATGACGCCCAGCACATCCACGCGCTTCTCGACGCCACCCATGAGCTTCTTGATGTGCTTCAACATGCCTTCCTTGTCTCGGCCTTCAAGTATTTGCTCGGGCTCGATAATCATTTCGACATCGCGCTCCATGAACACCATGAGAGTCGAGACCGTCTGATCGTCAAGCAAAGAGCTGGCCATCATCTTGAATCGAATCTGGTTTTCCTTGGTGGACAGATCGGGTATGCGCTTCACGCATCTTCCCACTTCCGAAAGAGTGCGGGGATTAGTGCGCTCGGGGCCGATCATCATCTCGGGATATCTCAGCACGAAGCTGATGAGCCGCGAGTCGAGCTTCTGAGCCGCAGCCCACACACTCCACTCCTTCGCATCCGTCCTGAGTGTGATACTGCGTATGCGCGTGAGAATAGCAGAGTCGATGGACGTGACGAGGTAATCCTGCTCGTCGGGATTGCCAGTGAGCACTATGTTGCAGCCCTCGGGCAGCTTCCAGCTCACCATGCCGTAGTTCTGCAAAAGCTGCATGATGCCCTTGATGATTCGGACAGATGCCCTGTTCCAGTCGTCCAGCAGCAGGATCGACGGGCCGGGTTCGGTGGGAACCCAGTCAGGCGGCGCATACATCGTACGGATGCCAGCCCTGTGCTCCATCTGCCAGCCGTCGGAGATATAGCCCTGAACTACCTCCTCGGGAATCCAGCGTTCCACTGGGCCTTTGCCGTTCTGCTTGCTCATCAGGATATGCCGAGCGGGCATGCCGTGCAGGTCTCCCATTTCCTCAAACTGGGCAATCGGCACATCGTAAACCTTGTAGCCGGGATACTGCTTGCCGCGCCATGTCACGGGGTGCTTGCAGTGCTGCTTTACGATTGATGTCTTACCCGTTCCTGCGTGCGACCAGATGCAGGTTGCGAACCGCTCGTCGCTGCCGCTCGCCTCAACATCGGCATTGGCGTCAAATGCGTCTTGCAGGAAGTCGATGAGCTGCGAATACAGAACCTTCTCGCCGTAGCAGCCTTGGAAGGAAAATTCCTTCTCGTTTACAGCAGTATCTTCTTTCTTGGCCATAAGCTACTTGTCCTTTTCATACTTAACCCTGAATGTGACATTCTTCGATGTGCATTCCCTGAGTGCAGCACGGGCCTGAAGGACATTCGGAGACACACCAATGTTATCCGACATATCCCGATACGCTTCGGGATTCACGGAATAAGTTTCACTCACCAGCGCGGAAATTCCAGCCTTCTTCAATATTTCCGCAGCCTTGTCAATCTCGGCCAGCGGCACGGCAAGACTGCGATCACACTTCACAACATCGGCCAGCAAACCAGCCGAAATCGCGATTTGCGCCCCAGCATAGCTCGGTGACGATGCCCTTATTTCGTAACTTTCAATAGCGGTGACAACAGCGATTGACTTATTGCCCGCCAGACGAACGCTGATTTCACCTTCGTCCATCTCGTCTTCCACATAGCTGGCTATCTTCGCCTTGAACTTCTTGTCTTTTTCGGTGAGGGCGTCGATTTCCGATTTAATCTTCGCACCTTCATCCACAATCTCGGCTATATCAGCCTTTGCCGTGATGATTCTCAATTGCTTCGTTTCCATTTCATTCTCCTCGTTTCCAATCTGCCAAGCAGGATCGGGCCTGCCTGAATTGCCCTGCTCTTGTATTATACGCCAGAGACGCTAATTCTCGCTCACACGAATCGTAATTTCCGAGATTTGGCAAAACAAGAATGTCCTGCGAAAATCAGAGATTGTCCCAGTCTAACACTCCATTTCATTGCCTTCAGCACTTCCAATGATAGATACGAATGGGAAGCGATGATTTCCAATGTTTTCACTACCCATTCTCTGCGAACACCTCTCTTTGTTTCGTCTATGACGCTAACCGGAAATGCCATTGCGCCGCATAGAAAGTAATCATCACACTTGGGCACACCCGTAATCGCCACGATTCCCTTCTCGGAAAAACCCTGTATGAAATGCCGCCCATCCAGTGACTCAAGCACTGACCCTATTTGCTCAAATCGAATAGGAATGTCTGCCTTCTTCATATTTTTGTTCATTAAAACACCTCCACTTTCGATACGCCTTCGTTTTCCGTCACTTCGTATGTCCGCTCCGCGAAGTCCCTGAGCTGCTCGTGGTGAGAGCACATGATAATCTGCATGCCGAGTTTGTCCGTCAGGAGCCGCAGGAATTTCCCCACAAGCTCGATGCGCTCCAAGTCCATGTGCTTCCAGCACTCATCCAAGACGCATACCCTGTCCGTCTGCTTGGAACCCAGCAGCACCATTAGCCGCAACGGAACGGAAATCGTATCCGACATGCCGCCACCGAAGCCAACCATGTCTCGCCGCACTTCACCCTCTGCTATATCGCGCACCATCTCGATTTCCAGACAGGATCGGTTGTTCTTCACCGAGTAAGACAGTTCGACTCGGTAGCTCTTGCCGTAGATCAACTGAACAGCTTCGGAAATGACGGACTCGATTTTTCCCTTCATGGTTCCGCGCCTACTGTCAGCCAAACCCGTCACGAATTGTAGAGCTTCCTGACTCGTCTGCATGTTTTCAGCCAGTGCGAGTATCTTTTTCTCGCAATCGTCGATCTGTCTGTTCAGCAGGTTATTCTCGGCCTGCCGTCGGATCAGCTCTTTCTGCCGCCGCTGTAATTCATCGTAGATTTCTTGCATACTTTATTCCTCCAATCACCACTATACGCCGCAGCTACACGATCCTGTTCTTATTTCTTCCTCTTGCTTTTTCCTTGCAAGAAATGCGTCAATGCCGTCATCTGGGTCATCGACAAGCTCCTGAAGCCGCCGTGGCGAAAAGGCATCTACGCACAACACTTCTTCGCCCCACGCTTTTATCTGTTCCCGCGTATGTGTGCCCGTCGGACGAGCGCGGCGATATATTTCCAGCAACTCTGACATTATCATAACTCGCATCTCATTTCATCATTTCCATCAATTGTTGTTCGTTCAACATCGTAATCCCAAGCTTCTTTGCTTTGTCCACTTTGCTGCCGGGATCGTCACCGACAATCAGATAGCCCAAAGTCTTACTGACTCCCGATTTCATTTCTCCGCCCGCCGATGTAATAATGGCTTCTACTGCTTTCCTTGGTTTTGAGAGTGTCCCACTGATAAGAAAGCTCTTCCCCGCCAGCTTGCCCGTGGCTTCCTGAACATCCAGCACATCAATCACCCGAGTCAGCCGCTCGATCATCGGCCCCATTGTCGTGAGCCCTTCGATAATCTTCCGCGCTGTTATCGGCCCGATTCCTTCAATGGATGTCAGCACTGCTGGGTTCTGTGTTATCATTACCAGTCCCAGCTTCTTGAAGTTGTTTGCCATATCCCGAGATGTCGTCGTGCCGAGGCCGTCAATCCCGAGCGCATCGAGAAACACCGCGAGCGGTATCTTATTCTTTTCCAGTATGGCCGTCAGCACATTCTCTGCCGCCTGCTGGCCACCCGTGACTTCCTTGATTTGATCGAGCGTCAGTTCGTATAGATCGGGAACATCCTTGATGAATCCCGCGCCGCACAGCCCCGAGATGGTGCCAATGCCGACATCCATAATGTCCAGCGTCTTGACATAGTGCAGCACGCGCCGCTCCAGTTGCGCGGGACAGATCGGATTGTGACACCACAGGTTAATCATCTTCTCGTCGAGTTCAAGCTTGCCGCCACACGACGGACAGACTTCTATATTTCCTATTCTACTGTTCATATTGCCTCCATATCTATCTACCATAACACACGGGGCATCCACATCCCGAAGATCGACTCGCAATAACTGCCTTCCATCTGTGTCCCCTGTCGCATTTCCACCAGACTTTCTTATTAGACATGGGACGGAAATCAGTCGGACTTAGCTCTCCATTCCTGTCTGCGTCCCATTGAGTCACCAAATGAGGAAACGCAGTGGCTAAATTATCCTTGTCTGATGCACTTCTTCTTGAACAATATGGACACCCCGAAGATGCAGCACCACGATAAAATGCCGCAATCATATTCCAAATACCCGTCCGAAATTCGTGACCCGATGCGCATTTCCACCAAACTTTTCGATGTTCTCCGTATCTAACATCACTAGGCGTCAGATTATTCCGATTCGACCAGAATCCCACCAATTCTGGAAATCTGGATTGTAGCGTCTTGTCATGGGGAATCTTTCCCCTTACGGCAATAAGATGTCGATATTTCGCCTCTTCGTAAAATCCCGGCGGATTGCCATACTGGCTCTCTATTCCCGTAACCCTACGGATAGCATCAAAAATAGAAATGACTATCTTCATCATATCCTCGTCAGAGAGAGCATCTTTATATTCAACATCAACATCTCTAATTCCAATAAGGGGATACTCCCTCAGTCGAATAAGAGTGTATCCTTTCCCTTCGACTATTTTGTTTTTCCCCTCTTCTTGTCGTGTTTTTCCCCTATGCCATCTCCACCCATCAATTTCTATCCCGATCTTTACTGATGGTATCAAAATATCAACTTCCACACCCAAACTTCTGTCTTCCAATACAGCATCTGAATAAAAATGGGAAATCTCTGAGAAAATGCGTAATTGTATTCTTGATACCGTCTTGTTGCACTTAGGACATCCCTGCCCCTGCTTTGTTCGCGCTGGCAAAAACATTTCGTATTCATGGCCCCTCTCGCACATAAACCATAACTTCCTGTTGGCAAACGGAAGAATATTATCGGCAAAAATATCACCATTCTTTGTTGGATGGAGTTGGCTGGAAATATCTGGAAACATAACCCTCAAGTTCCTGCTCTTGCTTGGTCTCAGCGGCGGATTGCAGCAATAAGGACAACCTGTTTTTCTTTTCGGATTAGTTCGATTGGCTATCGTGGCCTTCCATTCTTCTCCACAAGCAGAACACCTCCACCACACTTTTTTGTTTGATCGCGTTCTGAATTCAAAAGGTTTTTGTAGATTTCTATCACTCCACTCGGATGCAACAAAGGGGTCTGAAACCAAGAGATTTTCAATGCTAGTTGTCAGTTTTTTATGACAGTAGGGACAGCCCGTTCTCTTTTCGGAATTGGCCCTATGCCATATCGTTGCCTTCCATTTTCCGCCGCATTTCTTGCAAATCCACGAAGCTCTCCTGTTAGACCCCGCTGTCAATAGTCGCGGATTTAGCCCCGTCAAATTATTACTCTGCCAATCCCATTCTGTCATCACCGTGCGATATTTCATTAAAGAATTCATACATATGCCTCCATCATTTTTACACCAACTATGTTATGAATGATGGATGAGATTGTCAATCAAAATATCACCCCTTCTTGTTCCATTTTTTTACTACCGAATATACACACGGAATCACATCTCCGCTCTTCCCCACCAAAACATCATCTCCTTCTTCGACACCAAGTTCCATCACTCGTTTATAGTTGTGGAGCGTTATGTTACTCACAGTGCTTCCCGAAATAAGAACGGGCTCAAGCCGCGCCATCGGTGTAAGCCTGCCCGTGCGGCCCACCTGCCAGTCAATCTGAAGCACTCTGGTTGTCTTCTGTTCGGGCTTGAACTTGTAGGCCAGTTTTCCTCGGGGATACTTGCCGTTCCAACCCGCCTCGTCCTGATCGGCAGTCGAGTTCAACGAAAGCACGAGTCCATCAATCTCGTAATCCAGCTTGAGTCGCCGAACTTCCCATGCGTTCGCCAGCGGTTGAAAATCTTTTGGGAATACGGCCTGCGCTTCCACAAGATCAAAGCCCGCGAGATTTGTCGTCATCCATGCACGCTTGTCTTTCTCGGTTTCAAACTCCTGAGAAGCTACGATGACATCATACACGAGAAAATCTAATTGATAGGATGCAGTATCCTTCGGGTCTTTGGCCATGATGAATCCAGATGCGGTATTGCGCGGATTGGCTCTCTCTATGACTCCCGCGTCCAGAATTGATTGAAATACGGATTTCAACATGTAAATCTCGCCCCGAATCTCAACATCGGGATACGCGGCCAGTGTCGGAATGTATCTTGGGATGGACTTAATGGCTCTCACATTGTCTGTCACATCCATGCCCACATAATGGTTGCCCCGTGTTGCCGCCTCAATCAGCTTGCCACTTCGGTAGTTTAACCGAATGGCCAGCCCGTCTATTTTCGGCGTAACAATGAAACACTCGCTCTTGATCGCATAGTTGTTATACCACTTGTCAATCTCGGTGAGAGAATATGCTTTGTCCAGCGAACCCATGATTGCATTATGCTTCGTCTCCCTGCCATAAGATGGCACCGCGCCAGACTCCTGTAACACTGGATTCGTCGGATCGAGATTCTTCAGCTCGTCAACCAGCGAGTCGTATTCGGCATCGCTGATTTCTGGCTTGCTCTGGTTGAAATACAAATCGGCATGGTATCGCACCAAGCCTTCTAGTTCCTGCACTCTCTCTTCTTTTTTCGTCATTTCGTCTTCCCCTGTTTCGGCTTCAGAACATCATACGTCTTGCGAAGCACCTGCTCCAGTTTCTCCTGAGCTTTATCACTGAAATGTTTTGAATACTCGCCGTTGTCGGCTGATTCCGAACCGTAATTATCGCCACAACTGTCACACAAATCTTTGGAGGCTATATACAGCTCTCGGAGCAATTTCTCTATTTCTTTCTTCGTCATTGTCTCAGCCTTTCTTCAAAGCCCTAGCGGGGCCGCTGGAGTTTATCTCGCAGTCAGCCCCGCCGTCCCATTGTCCACCCCTATGCCGCCTGCTGAAGCTGGCTGATTTTCTCAGCAACCTGCTTCACGGCGTTCTCGATCTTGTCGGCGACGCCCTCATACTTTGCCTCTTCGCCGAGCAAACCCTTATACGCTTCCATCAGTTCCTTGAGCCCCTCCAACTCGCTCTCCTTGTCCTTCGCCGCATTTACGCGCTTCCCTATTTTGCCCACTGCCGCCAGCGTCTCCTCGATGCGCTGGTTGATTTCGTCTTCAACGGACTCCCATACATTCTGCCGCTCCTGCACACCGTTGATGACTCCCTCGACGTAAATCTTGGCACCCGTCCCAAGTTCCCTGAGCACATTACGCACAGCCTGCACCTTTTCGACATATTTCTCGGGGATGAAGTAGATGCCGCCAGAAG
>Ga0315274_10001169_pt1 | contig 40836 bp, 33 predicted proteins | sample YL17G02_20_MG_FD_203700 | JGI IMG/M metagenome (GOLD analysis project Ga0315274, IMG submission 203700) | Sediment microbial communities from Yellowstone Lake, YNP, Wyoming, USA - YL17G02_20 | ecosystem: Environmental > Aquatic > Freshwater > Lake > Sediment | place: USA: Wyoming | collected...
CTGGTGGAAGGCCGGGCGAACACGCCGCAGACCGACATTTACAGTCTGGGGGTGATGCTGTTCGAGATGATGACGGGTCAGCATCCCTTTCAAGGCTGTTCAATCGGCGAGCTGCTCATCAAACACACGACCGTGCCGCTTCCATCCGTGCAGAAGGTCCGTCCCGACCTGCCCGCCGAGCTGGATCGCGTCATCCAATGCGCCGCGGCGAAAGACCCCGCCGCGCGCTATGCGGATGTCACGGCGTTGATGACTGATTTTCGGCGCGCGCTGTCTCCCGAAACGACCACACGAGTTGCGCTGCCCATCACCGAACAAATGCTGGCCGTGCCTAATCCGTACAAAGGCCTGCGCGCGTTCCAGGAAGCCGACGCGCTCGACTTTTTTGGCCGCGAGGCCTTGACCGCGCACCTGCTCACTCGACTTGCTCCCGCTCCCTCGCAGGGAGAGGGCCGGAGAGAGGGTGATAGCCGGTTCCTCGCAGTCGTCGGCCCGAGCGGCTCGGGCAAGTCGTCCGTCGTCAAAGCGGGTGTGCTCCCGACGCTGCGACGCGGGGGGTTGCCCGGCTCGGACAAGTGGTTCGTCGTAGAGATGCTGCCCGGCCCGCATCCGCTGGAAGAACTCGAAATCGGGCTGCTGCGCATCGCCGCCCATCAGCCCGGCGGGCTGATGGAGCAACTGAGGCGCGACGAGCGCGGACTATCGCGCGCCGCACGCCTGGTTTTGCCCTCGCCCGACAGCACGCTGCTGCTGATCATCGACCAGTTCGAAGAGGTCTTTACGCTTATCGAAGACAAAGCCGAAGCCAGGCATTTCCTCGACAGCCTGTACGCGGCGGTGACGGACCCGCGCAGCCCGGTGCGCATCATCCTCACGCTGCGCGCCGACTTTTACGACCGCCCGCTGATGTACCCGGATTTCAGCGAGTTGATGAGCAAGCGCACGGAAGTCGTCGTGCCGCTGACGACGGACGAGTTGGCGCGGGCGATTGCCGGGCCGGCTGAGCGCGTGGGCGCCCAGCTTGAGCCGGGCCTCGTGACGGACATTGTCGCCGACATCAGGGAACAGCCCGGCGCGCTGCCGCTCCTGCAATACGCCCTGACCGAGTTGTTCGAGCGGCGCGAGGGTCGTCTGCTCACCCAGACGGGGTATCGCGCCATCGGCAGGGTGATGGGCGCGCTGGGCCGCCGCGCCGAAGAGGTCTACGCTGCGCTCGACCCAGCCAGCCAGGATGCCGCCTGCCAACTATTTCTGCGCCTGGTGACGCTGGGCGAAGGCGTCGAAGATACCCGCCGACGTGTCCTGCGCACCGAACTGATTTCCCTCACTCCCCAACTCCCTCTCCAGAGTTTGGGAGAGGGGGCAGCGGGAGAGCGCGTAATGGACGCCGTCATCGAGACATTCGGCAAAGCGCGCCTGCTCTCCTTTGACCGCGACCCCGCAACGCGCGGGTCAACGGTCGAAGTGGCGCACGAGGCGCTCTTGCGCAAGTGGAAACGCCTGCACGAATGGCTGGACGCCAGCCGTGCCGACGTGCGCCTGCTGCGGTTGTTGGCCGCCGCCGCGGCGGAATGGGTCAACGCCCGGCGCGATGCGAGTTTCCTCCTGCAGGGCGCGCGGCTTGCGCAATTCGAGGGCTGGGTCGCGGGGACCAAGCTCGCGCTCACGCACGACGAGCGCGCCTTTCTCGACGCGAGTCTGGCCGAGCGGCAGGAGCGTGAAGCTGAAGATGCCGCCCGTCAGCGACGCGAACTGGAAGCGGCGCGCAAACTGGCCGAAACCGAAAAGCGCCGGGCCGAAGAGCAAACGCGCGCCGCCGGTCGATTGCGCCAACGCGCCATGTTCCTCGCGGGCGCCTTGCTTGTTGCGGTCGGGCTTGCCTTTGCCGCCGCATGGCTGGCACAGCGGGCGAAAACAGAACGGAACAATGCCGAGTACCAACGCCAAGTTGCCTTTGCGCGCGAATTGTCGGTGAATGCGGTGAACAATTTGAGCGCTGACCCCGAGCGCAGCATCTTGCTCGCGCTGCAAGCGGTGTCGGTCGGTTCCCCCGGCGGCAAGCCCGTCCTGGTGGAAGCCGAAGAAGCGTTGCACCGTGCGGTGCAGGCGTCGCGATTACAGCTCACAATACGCGGACACACCGCTGGGCTCTATCGCATCGCTTTCAGCCCGGACGGGAAAAGACTAGCATCGGCTAGCATCGACAAAACCGCCAAGGTGTGGGACGCGGCCTCGGGCAAAGAATTGCTCATTTTGCGCGGCCACACCATGGATGTCACGGGTGTCGCCTTCAGCCCCGATGGCACGCGCCTGGCAACTTCCTGCTACGACAAGACCGCCAAAGTGTGGGACGCGGTCACGGGCAAAGAATTGCTCACTTTGTGTTGCCACAAAGACTATGTCATGGGTATCGCCTTCAGCCCGGATGGCACGCGCCTGGCAACAGCCAGTATGGATAAAACCGCCAAAGTCTGGGACGCGGCGACGGGTAAAGAGCTGTTCACCCTAATCGGACATACGGCTGGAGTCGGCAGCATCGTCTTTACCTCTGATGGGAAACGCCTGGCGACGAGTAGTTGGTTTAATGAACCGGAGCGCACCGCAAAGGTATGGGATGCCGACACCGGCAAACTGTTGCTCACCCTGACGGGTCATACGGCTGGTCTCTGGGACATCGCCTCCAGTCCCGATGGGAAACGCCTGGCTACGGGGGCCAGCGATGGGACGGCGAAAATCTGGGATAGCGCCACAGGGCAGTTGTTAATGACGCTAAGAACTCAGGGCACTTCCATTCGCGTCGTCTTTGGCCCGGACGGAACGCGCTTGGCGACGGGTGGCGAGGATGGGATGGTGAGAGTGTGGGATGCAACGACCGGACAGTTGTTGCAGACTCTGCCTGGACATATCGGTGAAGTGTGGGGCGGATCCTTCAGCCCGGACGGCCTGCGCCTGGCTACGGGGAGCCGAGACGGCACCGTCAAAGTGTGGGATATTACCCCGGCGGGAAACCGCGATCGGCTCACCATTGCGGGTCACGCCCGGGGAGTCTCCCATCTTGCTTATAGCCCGGATGGGGCGCGCTTGGCAACGGCCAGCTCCGACATGACCGCCAAAATCTGGGACGCGCTAACGGGGAACGAACTGCTCACATTATCCGGACATGCGAATGGTCTCAAAAGTATTGCCTTTGACCCGGATGGCCGTCGCTTGGCGACTACCAGCGCTGACCAGACGGTCAGACTATGGGACTCGAGGACCGGAAAAGAACTGCTCAGTCTGCCTGCGCCGGCTTTTCCTTTCCCCCTGGGTCTTCGCGTGGGATTCAGTCCCGATGGGAAGCGGATTGCCGCGGCGACTGCCGGAGGCACTGCCAAAGTCTGGGATGCGGCCACCGGCAAAGAGCTGCTCACCTTGTGTTGCCACACCCAACCTGCCGCTGGTATCGCCTTCAGTCCCGACGGCGCCCGGATTGCCACGCCGTCCCTTGATGGGACCGCAAAGGTGTGGGATGCGGCCACCGGCAAAGAATTGCTCACGCTCTCCGGGCACGGGGCCGGTCTCTGGGCTGTGGCCTTTAGCCCTGACGGGCGGCGCATCGCCACGGCAAGCCAGGACGGGACAGCGAAAGTGTGGGACGCGGCGACCGGCCAGGTCCTGCTTACACTCTCGGGCTACACCGGTAACGTTTTGGACGCAGCTTTCAGCCCGGACGGTACGCGCGTAGCAACGGCCAGTGGCGACGGGACCATCAAACTATGGAATGTTACAATCGAGAGCGCGCGGAGCGAACAGCCACTGACGCTTCACTCCCCTAATGCTGCAAAATTTAATAGCATTGCCTTCAGTCCGGACGGCAAGCGGCTGGCGGGGTCGTGCAGCGACGGTACCGTGCGCATCTATGCGCTGCCGCTTGACGAAATCATCTCGATGGCGAAATCGCGCGTCACGCGCGCTTTGACGACGGACGAGTGCCGCAAGTATTTGCACGCGGAAAAGTCACCGTGATGCGACCGCCCTCAACCGTTCTTGACATGTTCCGACCTCCGATGGATTTATCCTTACGATAGGTTTGAGGAGAAAAATGAAAAAGAACGCCTTAATATGCGTCTTTGTCCTTCTGATTCCGGTGTTTTCCCGAGCCGAGGACCCAGGCCGCATCCGGGGCCAGGTGACGAAGGCCGGCAAGCCCGTCGGCGGGGTCGATGTTGTCCTGAAGGAACTCTCGCTTTCGACGATTACCGATAAGAATGGGGTTTACACCTTCGATCGCCTCCGGCCTGGAAAATATACACTCATTTTCAAGCAGGGAGACAACTCCGTCACAAAGGAAGACATGGTTGTCGCGGCCGGCAGCCCCACACAATGCAATGTGGATGTTGAATGGGAGGTTCTGCTTGCCCATACCCTGATAGTCCAGGCAGCATCACGTCGCACGGAACGCGTCGTTGATGCTCCTGCGGCGGTGAGTGTGGTGGAGGAGGCGGCGATCGAACGGGAAATCGCTCACGGGGAGCTGCCTAAGATCTTGGAAACAACCCCGGGCGTCGATTCGACACAGGGCGGGCTCTATGATTTTAATCTCAATACGCGAGGCTTTAACTCCAGTCTAAACCGCCGCGTCCTCACTTTGATGGACGGTGTCGATATGAGCATTATCTTGCTGGGAGCTCAGAATTGGACATTGGTTTCCTCTTTCCTCCCCGACCTGGCATCCCTGGAATTGGTTCGAGGTCCCGGATCAGCGCTCTACGGCGCAAATGCCTACAACGGTGTTTTCAACATCAGTAGCAAGGACCCTCGATACAGCCAGGGCGGCATGATACGCTTTTCCGCGGGCGAGCCGGGCACAGCTCGTCTCGATCTGCGATACGCGAGCCGTCTGGGCAAGGGCTGGTACTTTACGATCCTGGGTGGATACATGGAAGGTCAGGGCTTCGCCCAGTCGCGGAACGAATCCGTAGAGTATGAAGGCCTTCCGAGGGAAGCGGTTCCTTTACAGTCTGACAAGTTAAAGAGCCTCAACGCCAAAATAAGATTGGACAAGCATTTCGGAAGCGGCAGCGTGCTCACTCTTGAAACCTGGTTCGTCGATCAAAAGGGAGATGCCTTTATTGCCGCTTCAAGCCGCATGCAAGGCAAAGACACATCCATACCTCTGGCCAGGGTCAACTTCCATTCCCCGCACTGGAACATTTCTGCGTATAGTCTCGGGGGGGTGGATTTCCAGGGAATTTCCCTCAGTTCTGGCGGACAACTGTGTGCCGACTTGTCCAGGATCCACGGAGAAATCCAGGGATTCACCGATATCGCCAAAGGAAAGGGCAGGCTTGTCGGCGGCTTCTCCATTCGCCGCGAAGGAGTCGATAGCGCTAACGAACAGGGCATCCAAACACTCACCTCCAAGGCCATCCATGAACACATGGAGGCCGTTTTTGGCCAGCTCGATTATTTCTTCACGGACAAGCTTAAGTTCGTGCTCGCAGGCCGCGTGGATTTTAGTACGCTGCACGATCCCCAGTTCTCACCAAAAGCGGCTCTTGTGTATTCATTCAATCCCGGCCATTCACTCCGTTTAACCATCAACCAGGCGTTTCAGTCACCGAACTACTCTGAGTTTTTTATGAAGGTTCCGGTCGCTCCTGCTGTTAATTTATCCGCCATCGAAGATGGGCTCTCCGCTGCTTTTGGCGGCATGAACCTGGGTCTGGGATTTAAAAACATCCCTGTGCTCGCTCTCGGAAATGAGAAGCTCAAAGTCGAGGAGATCACAGGCGTCGAGATAGGATATTCCAATATCTTCGCTCGCAAGTTAATATTTCACATCAATTACTTCAGAAACCGGCTCAAAAATTTTATCACCGATCCGTTGCCGGGTGTTAATCCCTCATACGGGCCCTACGCTCCGCCATCCGATCTTCCGCCGCAGATTCAGGCTGCAATTGTCACAACACTACAAAATAACTTGCCGCCGCGTCTTTTTGCCCTCATGTCCAACAGCCTCGAGGGCGGTTCTGCAATTTTTGCCGCGGCCTCCATTACCAATGCCGGCAAAGCAAACTCTCAAGGGATAGAGCTTGATCTTAGATATTTCCTCGGCAAATACTGGAATATGGATTTCAACTATACCTGGTTCGATTACAAAGTCAAAGAAGAGCTGATCGAAGACAAAATCCTCGCCAACACGCCCGAGCACCGGATCAATTTGGGAATGGCCTATGTGTCCGACCGGTTCGACATGTCTCTACACTATAGATGGGTGGATGGCTTTCCATGGGCAGCCGGCACCTTTATCGGCGACATAAGATCCTACAGCCTTATTGACTTGACTTCGAATTTCAAAATTGGCGATGGATTCTCTCTCGGAGCCAACATCAGCAACTTGCTCAATAACAAACATTATGAGATCTTTGGAGGTGACATTCTTCGCCGCCGTGCCGTTGCCAGCATTTCCTACCGCTGGTGATTTTCTTTGTTACTCAATAAAATTGAAGGATTTGAAAACCTAGGTGATGTTGACAACATAGGAGGACAACCAAGCAGTATGAGAATACAATATAGAGGCAATCTTCTTCCTGTTGGCAAAAAGTGCCTATTATACACTTTCATAGCAGCGGTGTAAGGTTCATTTTATTAGGAATATCCTGGCCAAGGTCCCCCATAAGGAGAAACGCCGCTTTGCGGCTCATCTCAAGCAGATCTGGCTGCAGCCGGACCGTAAAAGCGCCCGGCGGGCGGCCGATCAACTGGCCCAGGAATACGGAACCCGCTTTCCCGATGCGATCCGCTGTCTTGAGGACGGGCTCGAGGACTCGCTCCAGTTCTACAGCTTCCCGGAGGTGGACAGTAAGAAGATCTCCTCGACGAACATGTCGGAGCGGACGGTGCGGGAGGTCCGGCTCCGGAGCCGGGTGATCGGGGTCTTCCCGACTATCGACTCCTGGGTCCGACTCGAGACCTGTTATCTCATGGAGTACTCGGAGGACTGGCGGACCGATCGAAGCTATATCAAACGGGACAAGGTCCAGGAGGTTATGGAACGCAACAACGCCTTCCTGGCAACTCAGGCGGCGAGCTGAAGGGAGCTATACGATGGCCCTGAAGTTGCGAACTTATCTTGACACGGCCTCCTGGATTCTCGAGAGATAGGTGATTTTGAGCGTTTCCTCCGCCGCGGAGGCGAGCCCGGATAGAGAAGGCAGACTGACGATAAGAACCGCGAAAAACAGTTTATTTCTCAAGGCAAACCCTCCTTCGATTTCTTTATGCTTCACAAAACATATCACCGGGCGGGGATCCCCGTCAACCGAAGAGGCGGTCGAGCGCTACCTCGACTGCGGGAATCCGAAATGGCTGGTCTTCCCCGTCAATCCCGGATCGATCTTTCATAATGGGCGGGGGTATTGCCGCCGCGGCTTTCTTCCGCCCGAAAAGCTTGATTAAAATCAGGGCCCAGATATAATCCTGACCATGCCCAGTTACTCGCCGCTGCTGGCCCTGGTTACAGGAATCCTTGAATTCTTCGGCGCCGTTTTCACGCTCCGAAGTCCCGGCCGGAAGCGAATTTTAACGCCGACCGCCCTCATCTTTCTGCTCCTGGCCGGTTACCAGTTTGCCGAAATCGCCGTCTGCGCCGCCCCCGACAACCTCCTTTTCACGCGTCTCGCCTATTTAGGCATCAGCGGGCTCCCTCCGCTCGGGCTGTGGCTGATGGTTCAACTCATTTCGCCCCGCCGCGGAGGACTCGCCGTCCTTCCTCTTGTCTGGTTAGCCGCGGCCGCCCTGATTGTCGGTTGGATCTTCGTCGAACCGGCGTGCGTGACCAAGTCCGTCTGCCAGGTGGTGATCGCCCGCTATTTCCATCCCCCCATCTTCGAGGTTCTCTATGGGCTCTTCTTCCAGGCGGGCTTGGCCGTCCTCATGTTCGGGACGACGGCCGGCCTGGCCGGCGCGGAGGACCCGGTCCTCCGCAGGCATCTGGCCAGCCTTCAGGCCGGCCTGTTGGGATTCGTCCTGCCCTCGCTGGCCGTCCGGATCCTGCTCCGGGAGCCGCAGGGCGTCCTTCCCTCGGTCCAGTGCCACTTCGCCCTTGTCTTTGCAGTTTTCCTCTTCATCCTGGTTCTCCGCGAACGCCGTTCGGCTCGAGAGAATCAGTAACCGGACCCGCCGATTGTCCCGATGAGAAAATCCCCGGGGTCTTGACTTATTACCGGGCCCGTTTTACCATCATTTCATAGAGAACCGGGGCGGAAGGATGAGGAATTCAGCCCGCGGCAATAATATTTTTTAATGAGAAAGGGGAGGTGGCCTTGAAAAAACTCAAACTTTGGGCCCGGATCACGGAAATCATGGTCCTGCTGGCCGGACTCGCCGTCCTGTTCTGCGTCCTTGCCCTCGACGACATTTTCGCGGGCGATACCTATCCGGAATGGACGATTGTCCGCATCTCATTCGTCGTCATCGTTCTTTGCCTCATCTCGACCTTCATCACCCTTTATCACCTGTTCAGGTATCTCGAGAGCCGGGACGAGGAGAAAGCCGACATCAGGAAAGCCGTGATCAGACCGGCCGCCGAGTCGGCGGAGACGAAGGCAATGAAGGAGCCCGGGCTTCAGAATCCGCCCGCGGCCCGGCGGATAAGGACCAGGAGATTGCCGGGGAAAAGGCCCAGCCCCAGCGCGGCCCAGAGACAGAGAAAGAGGACGAGATAAAGCGCGGGATTCTCCCGGTCGACGGCCGTTTCGCGCTTCGGCGCCGCCATGTACATGACGACGACGATCCTTATGGTCACAAAGACGAAAAGGACCATGACGGCGCCGGCACAGGAGCATGGCCAGGACGGCGCCGACGCAGGTCGCGGCGAGGAGAAGGAAGAGGATCGAGGCCATCTCGGGTGGTGTCATTATAGGGAGGGCGCGAAAGCCTTGTCAAGAAAATCGGGGCCAGGGCATTTGACCCCGATTTCAGAAAGATTTTGACATTGGACCTGGTTTTGTTATAATACTCGAGCACCGCGGGGTAGAGCAGCCTGGTAGCTCGTCGGGCTCATAACCCGGAGGTCGCTGGTTCAAATCCAGCCCCCGCTACCAACCGATATCAAGCCTATTTCCACCGGATAAATGAGGCTTAGGCCTCTGTTTAACCCGTTCGCCGACGCTAAGCCCCGCCTTTAAAGGCGGGGACGAGAAGCGAGGCTCAGGGTTAACCCTGAGCAAGCCCCGGCATTCATGCCGGGGAGTCGATGGGTTGACTCAGATCATAACAATCGCCGGATTCCTTAGTCATATCCTTGAACTGACTAAACATATGATATAAAATATCCGCCCGTTCAGAGAAAATATTTTGGAGGTCTTGAGATGTCGATCAATCCTTCGCTCTCCCGGTTGATCTCGCTGGCGGGAAAGGCGGCTGTAATCACGGGAGCCGCTTCGGGAATCGGCCGGGGCACGGCCCGGCGCTTGGCCGAAGCCGGGGCGGCGGTCGGATTGCTGGACATCAATCATGAAGGGGGACGTTCTGCGGAGGAAGAAATACGCGCAGCCGGCGGCCGGGCCGCGTTTATCGCCTGTGACGTGAGATCCGCGGAGGATTGCCGCCGGGCCGTCGAAGAGACCGTCCGTCGCTTCGGCCGTCTGGATGTCCTCTTCAACAACGCCGGGATCGCCATCCGCAAGGATGCCCTGGCCCTGACGGAATCCGAATGGGATCTTTCCTTGGATGTCATGCTCAAGGGCATCTACCTGCTGACCCGGGAGGCGGTCCCGCACATGATCAAAGCCGGCGGGGGAAGCATCATCAACACCGGTTCGGGCTGGTCGCTCAAAGGGGGGCCCAACGCCGTATCCTACTGCGCCGCCAAGGGCGGCGTGTTGAACATGACCCGGGCCATGGCCATCGATTACGGACGTCATCAGATCCGGGTCAATTGCGTCTGCCCGGGCGATGTCGATACGCCCCTGCTGCGCGGCGAGTGCGCGCAATTGGGGGAGGACGACTCCCGCTTCATGGCGGAGGCGGCCGCCCGTCCCCTCCGCCGCGTCGGAACGGTCGAAGACGTGGCCAATGCCGTGCTGTTCTTCGCCTCCGACCTCTCGTCCTGGGTCACCGGCGCCCATCTGGTCGTGGACGGCGGCGGCCTCGCATGAGGAACACACGCAGCGAATCAGGAGGTCGTCGATGAAGGACAAGGTCAAGAGGGCCCATCCCTACATCCCCAACTCTGAACCCCGGGTCAAACAGCGGATGCTGGAGGCGATCGGGGCGAAGGATATCGAAGAATTGTACGGGGATATTCCGGATAGGCTGCGTTTTCGCGGCCGGATGAACCTGCCCGAACCCTTGGAAGCGGAAGCGGATTTGAAGCGTCACGTCGAGGGGCTTCTCGCCCGCAACCGCTCCTGCGAGGACATGGTCAGCTTTCTGGGCGCCGGCTGCTACAACCACTACGTCCCGGCCATCTGCGACGAGATCGCCCGCCGTTCGGAATTTCTGACGGCCTATGCCGGCGAGCCCTACGAAGACCACGGGCGTTTCCAGGCGCTGTTCGAGTACGAGAGCCTGATGGCCGAGCTCCTGGATATGGACGTGGTCAACGTGCCCACCTATGATTGGTTCCAGGCCGCCGGCACGTCCCTGCGCATGGCCGGCCGCATTACGGGGCGAACCAAGGTGTTGGTGTCGGCCGGTTCATCCCCGGAAAGGCTGATGTCGGTGCGCAACTACTGCCGGCCGGTGCTGGAGGTGGAAACGGTCGCGATCGAACTCGACACGGGCCAGCTGGACCTGCGGGACCTGGAATCGAAGCTCGGAAACGATACGGCCGCCGTCTACTTCGAAAACCCGGGCTTTCTGGGCGTCCTCGAGACGCGGGGGCGGGACATCGCCGACCTGACCCACAAAAAAGGCGCTTTGCTGGTCGTGGGCGTGGACCCCATCTCCTTGGGAATCCTGGCCCCGCCCGCCCACTACGGCGCGGACATCGTCTGCGGCGACATTCAGACGCTGGGCAATCATATGAATTTCGGGGGCGGGATGGGGGGATTCATCTCGACCCGGGATGAAGAGCGGTTCGTCATGGAGTATCCCTCCCGGCTGTTCGGCATCGCCCGCACCTCGGTCGAGGGGGAATACGGTTTCGGCGACGTCGCCTATGACCGGACCTCCTTCGGGGTTCGCGAGAAAGGGAAGGAGTTCGTCGGCACCGCCGCCGCCCTCCACGGCATCACGGCCGGCGTCTACCTGGCCCTTCTCGGGCCGGTGGGCATGAAGGAACTCGGGCAGCACCTGTTGCAGAAATCCCAGTATGCCATGAAGAGGCTGTCGGCGCTGGGCCGGGTGCGGGCGCCCCGGCTGGCCGCGCCACACTTCAAGGAATTCGCGGTCGATTTCAACGCGACCGGGCGCACGGTCGCCGACATCAATGGACACCTGCTGACGCATGACATCCAGGGCGGCTGGGACCTGTCCGGATACTTCCCCCAGTACGGCCAGTCGGCTCTTTACTGCGTCACCGAGCTGACCCGGCGCGAGGATATCGACCGCTTGTGCCGGGTTCTGGATGCCTACTTGAACAAGGGAAGGACATGATCATGGAGAACCGGCGACCCGTCAAGGTCCGCAATTTTCATCAGGCCAAGTGGGATGAAGAAGTCCTGTTCGAGCTGCACAAGCCCGGCGAGCGCGGCTTCGTGGTGTCCCCGCTGGAACCGGAGATCGAGGCCGAGGTCGGGGACGGCCTGGCCGCCATCCCGCCCCATCTGATCCGGCGGACCCCCCCCGAACTTCCCGAAATCGGGCAGATGAGGGTCGTCAAGCACTACATGCGCCTGTCCCAGCAAAACCTGGGCGGCGACCTGAACATCGACATCGGCCAGGGCACCTGCACCCTCAAGTATAATCCCAAGATCAACGATGTTCTGGCCGGATCGCCCAAGATGACTCGTCTCCACCCGCTGCAGGACGAATCCACGATCCAGGGGATACTGGAAATCATGTACAAGCTGGATCTCTTCCTCCGCGAGATCTCCGGCATGGATCGGTTCACGCTTCAGCCCGCCTCGGGCTCGGCCGCGATCTTCGCCATGGTCTCGATCATCCATGCCTATCACGCCGCGCGGGGGGAGGACCGGCAGCGCGACGAAATCATCACCACCATTTTTTCCCATCCCTCGGACGCGGCGGCCGCGGCGGTCAAGGGCTACAAGGTCGTCACCCTGATGCAGAACGAGGACGGCCTTCCCGACCCGGACGAGTTGAGGAAGGTCGTCTCCAACCGCACCGCCGGACTTCTCATCACCAACCCGGAAGACACGGGCATTTTCAACCCGAGGATCGACGAGTTCACCCGCATCGTGCGCGAAGCGGGCGGGCTGTGCGGCTACGACCAGGCCAACGCCAACGGCATCCTGGGCATCACCCGCGCCCGCGAAGCCGGGTTCGACATGTGTTTTTTCAACCTCCACAAGACCTTCGGAACGCCGCACGGCTGCGGCGGTCCGGCCAGCGGCTCCCTGGGGGTCAGACGAGAGCTGGCGGACTACCTTCCCGTGCCCGCGGTGGTATTCGACGGCCGGCGCTACAGCCTGAACTACGATGTTCCCAGAACGATCGGGAAGACCCGCGCCTTCTACGGAACGGTCCAGGTGCAGCTAAAGGCGTTTGCCTGGATCATGAGCCTGGGGGCGGAGGGTCTGCGCGAAGTGGCCGAGATCGCCGTCCTCAACAATAATTACCTGCTGGAGAAGATCCGGAAGATCCGGGGCGCGGACGCCCCGTTTGCCAAGGGGCGGCGGCGCATCGAACAGGTGCGATACAGCTGGGACAAGCTGTACAAGGATACGGGCGTCACCACGGAGGACATCGCCTACCGGATGGCCGACTTCGGCATGCATCTGTGGTCCTCGCATCATCCCTTTATCGTGCCGCAGCCGTTTACGATCGAACCGACCGAATCCTACTCCCAGGACGAATTGGACGAATACATCGCCGTGCTGCAGCGGATCTCGGACGAAGCTTATTCTCAGCCCGATCTTGTGAAGACCGCGCCCCACCGCAGCGTCGTCCACCGCATCGAGCACGATTGGTTCGACGACCCCGAGAAGTGGGCCATTACCTGGCGGTTGTACAAGCGGAAGCACCTCCAGCCGAGCCGGACGAGCGGAGAATAAGCGCCGCGGCTAGGAGCAATAGTCCGCGCTTTCAATCTTTGTCAGCCTGCCCCGACTAAATCCATAGTTGGAATATGGAATACTTCTGTCTTGACCGGGAGACCGCGCATAAGACGGCGCCTCAGAACGGCTCCGGCGTCAAAGTCCTGATCGTCGAGGACGAGGGCATTATCGCCTTGGACATCAGCCTTATAGTGGCCAAGCTGGGGCACTCCGTTTCGGGGGTCGTTTACTCCGGGGAAGAGTCGGTCAGGGAGGCCGGCAAGATCCGTCCCGACGTCGTTCTGATGGATATCAGGCTGAAGGGGAAAATCGACGGACTTCAGGCGGCCCGGATGATCGGGGCGCGCTACCATATCCCCATCATTTACATCACGGCCTTAAGCGACTCGACCACGCTCGAACGGGCCTGGGCCACCAAGCCGTTGGCCTTTCTCCAAAAGCCGTTCGATGAGCGGGAGCTTGAAAGCATCCTGTCGGGGGTCAGCCGCAAGAAATCCTCCGCTTAGCGCGCCCCCGGATTTGGGCTATAATGGCGGCGCGCCCATGGAATTCCAGAGCATTCTCAACGACGTCCTGGGTCCCGTCATGCGCGGGCCGTCGAGTTCGCACACGGCGGGTTCATTCCAAATCGGGCGTCTGGCCCGTTCTCTCTTGGGCGTCCCTCCGGCTTCCGCCGCCCTCAGCTTCGATCCGCTGGGGTCCTACGTTCGGACCTATCGCGAACAGGGCGCCGACAAGGCGTTCGCGGCGGGCCTGTTGGGCTGGGACATCAAGGATCCCAGGTTCCCCGACGCGCCGGACCATGCAGCGCGCTCCGGACTCGCCCTCGAATTCCTGACCGAGAAGCTCGAAGGCGCCGACCATCCCAACACCGTCCGCATCGTCCTCCGTTCCCAAGACGGCCGGGAATTGCGCGCGACAGCCAAATCCACAGGCGGGGGAGGCTTCGTCTTCAGCGAGGTCGACGGCTGTCGCGCCGGCTTGAACGGCAAGTCCTTCGACCTTCTCGTTCTTGCCGATCCCGAGGCGGCCGCGGGCATCGAGGAGAATGTCCTTGCCTCGATGGGACGCCCGGAGACGCTGAAATCCTGCGGCCGCGGCCTTGTCCTGCTGACTTTCAAGAGCGCTCTTCCTTTCGATGACAAGGCCGTGGACGCCTTGAGATCCCGCTCCGGGATCAAAATCGTACGGAGATGCGAGCCCGTCTTCTTCGTCGGAAGGGGAGAGGCCCTCTTTGTCGACGCGGCCGGGATGGTCGAAGCATCGGAGCGAAACGGCTGGTCTTTGGGCGAAGCCGCCCTGGCTTACGAATCGAGGATCCTCGGCTTTTCCCAGGACCGGATTCTGTCCGAGATCCTGGCCCGCTATCGGATCATGAAAGCGGCCGTCGAACTGGGGTTTGACGACGCCAACGTCCGTATGAAGCTTCTGGGGCCGACGGCCCGCGGCCTCCTCGAAGCGGAAGCCGGCGGCCGGCTGGCCGTCGGCGGGCCGCACGCGAGGGCGGCGGCCCGGGCGATGGCCGCCCTCCATATATCCAACTCCGGCGGCATCGTCTGCGCCGCGCCGACCGGCGCCTCGTCGGGCGTCATCCCCGGCGTGCTGGTGACTCTGGCCGAGGAAAAATCCCTGGACGACCGGAGCATCGCCCTGGCCCTCCTGGCCGCGGGCGCGGTCGGTCTCGTCGTCGTCCGGCGGGCCACATTCGCGGCCGAAGTGGCCGGGTGCCAGGTCGAAATCGGCGCGGCCGGGGCGATGGCCGCCGCCGCGGTCGTCGAAACCGCGGGCGGGAGCGCCCGCCGCGCGCTGGACGCGGCCGCGATCTCTTTCCAGAACACGATGGGCTCGGTCTGCGACCTTGTCCAGGGATTCTGCGAAATACCCTGCCACACCAGGAACGCCGCCGCGTCGTCCGCGGCATTGACCGCGGCCGACCTCATCCTGGGCGGCTACGCCAATCCGGTCCCGCTCGACGAGACCGTGGACGCCGTTTTCGCGACAGGCCTGATGCTGCCCTGCGAGCTGCGTTGCACGGCCCGCGGAGGCATCGCGCTGGCCCCCTCGGCCCGGAAGCTTTCGGTCCGGACCGAGCACGCCGAGAAACGGACATGACTTCCCGGGAAAGGCTCCTGGCGGCCCTCGACAAAGGCAAGCCGGACCGGCTGCCGGTGACCGTTCACCAGTGGCAGCCCTTTCACCTCAATGCCTTTCTGGGCGGGATCAGCGAGCTCGAGGCCTTCAAGAAATTCGGGCTGGACGCCCAGGTCCAGTATTCCGAGAACGCGGGACGCTCCAAGGAGGAAGCTCTCGTCTCGGTCTATTCAACGAGAGATTGGAGGATCGAGGCCGATATCCTGAGCCCGGATCGGGAACGGCGGATTGTCCGTTATACGGTCACGACTCCCGAAGGGCGCCTGACTTGGAGGACCGAAGGGAATGTCAAGACGACCTGGGTGACCGAATACCTCGTCAAGCACGATGAGGACATCGAGCTCATCCGGAAGTACATGCCGGTGCCTCAATGCTACCTCGGGGCCGTCGACGCGCTGGCCGAGTCGGTGGGCGATTCGGGCATAGTCCGCGGCTATGTCTGGGGCGACCAGGCCGGCTGCTGGCAGCACGCCTGCTGCCTGGCCGACGCGAACGATCTGATCCTGGCGACTTTCGACAAGCCGGACTGGGTCCACCGCTTCCTGGGGATTCTACTCGAAAAGAAACTGCGCTTCGTCGAGTCCATGAAGGGCGCCCGCTTCGACCTGGTCGAGACGGGCGGGGGAGCGGCCTCCTCGACTTTGATCTCGCCGGCGCTCCACGCCGCGTTCTGCCTGCCTTACGACCGCAAGCTCCATGAGGCGCTGCACGGTCTGGGATTCCGGATCGTCTATCATACCTGCGGCGGGACGTTGGGGATCGAGGACCACATCGTCGCCAACGGCTGCGACGCCTCGGAGACGCTGGCGCCTCCCTCGATCGGAGGAAATCAGGAGCCCTGGGAGTTCGCCGCCAAGGTTCGGGGCAGGCTCGCCCTGATCGGAGGTCTCGACCAGAATCAGGTCCTGACCGAGGGCGATCCAGGCCTCATCCGTTTCAAAGTCCGGGAATTATTCGAGAAGGTCGGCTCCAACGGAGGCTATGTCCTGTCGCTCTCGGACCACTTTTTCGACACGCCGCTCGAAAAGCTCGAGGTCTACGCCGAAGCCGGCCGGTCCTGCCGGTATTAGATAGTCACGCCCTTCTTGAGGATGATGTTGGCGTACTTCGCCGTCTCGCCGGTCATGACGACGGCGAAGGCCTTCCGAGCCCTTTCGTAGAAATCCTGACGCCCGATCCGCGCGATCGGCGCCGTCTGCGGCGCGTGCCTGTCGACGGCGGCCCGATAAGCTTTCTCCACGGCGGGGTCGATGGTATCCCGGGGTTCGGGTGCCATCATGATCAGGGGATCCTTTACGTAATCATCGAGCGCGAACAGAGGAAGAAGGGCGTCGAGCAGGTCCGGGATTCGGAGTCCGTCGGCGCGAATAATCCTGGGGTTCGAACTCTCGCCGGGGAAGTGGGCGTCGGCGAGAACAATTTCATCGCCGTGTCCCATGCGGCATAGGATGGCCAGGAGGTCCGGGCTCAACAAAGGCGAGATTCCCTTGAGCATGAGGATGCCTCCATCCGGCACGAAATTCCGACTTTGATTATATACTTTTTTGAACGATCTTGTCTTGACCCGTTCGCCGACGCTACCCCGCCTTTCAACACTCATAAGCCGGAAACGGCTTATGAGTGCCGGCATTCATGCACTCACGAACCGGAAACGGTTCATGAGTACCGGCGCTCCAATGCGCATAAGTCCGTGGAGCTTCGGCCGGGGAGCAGCCTTGCAGCACACATAAGCCGTAAACGGCTTATGTGTACTGCGAAACGCCTGCACTCAGGGCTTCCATGAGTATCGAGGGGTTGACTAAAATAGTTTATTCTTATAATCTCAGGAAAGTTATGATATCTAATATCGGAAGCAAAATTAAGGGCAGAAAAAAAGGTCAAATTTGACGCCGATTAAAATATCTGATATATTACATAACACAACTTGGAGGACATAAACATGATCTCCGCTGGGAAAAAGCCGCTCCTAAATATCAGGTCCCTGAAAGAGCAGGTTTATGAATATATCCGGGAAGAGATGCACAAAGGCCATCTCTTGCCCGGTTCCGTGATCAACATGGACGAGACGTCCCGCATGCTCGGCGTCAGCAAAACGCCGCTCCGGGACGCGCTCCTGCAACTTGAGATGGAGAGCTTCGTCACCATTCTTCCGCGGCGGGGCGTCATCGTCAACCCGTTATCCTTCGAGGACATCAAGAATTATTATGAGATCATCGGCGCCTTGGAATCGACGGCCCTGTTCCTTTCACGCGACAACATGAAAGAAGCCACCATCAAGAGCATGGAAAAGCTGTGCGAGGGCATGCGCAAAGCGCTGGCCGAGGACAATTTCGATCTCTACTATGACCGCAACCTCAAGTTCCACAACACCTACCTTGGCGCCTGCGGCAACGAGGCGCTGGTCAAAATCGTCAACAACCTCAAGAAGCGTCTCTATGATTTCCCGCGGCCCGAATCATGGCTCAAGGAATGGGAAGTCGCCTCCTGCGGCGAGCATGAAACCCTGCTCGAACATCTCCGCCAAGGCCGGTTCGAGGAGGCCGCCCGTTTCATCCGCGATGTCCACTGGTCCTATCGGGTTCAAGAGAGGTTCATCGTCCGCTATTACGCGCGCGCGGCCGGGGCCGGGAGCGAAGCCCCCTTGAAGCGTCCATGAGCGAAGGCACCGTCTTCGATATTAAGAAATACGCCCTTCACGACGGACCGGGTATCCGGACAGCCGTCTTCCTCAAGGGGTGTCCTCTTCATTGCCTCTGGTGCCACAATCCCGAGGGCCAGGACAACAACGCCGAACTGATCGCCCGCTCCGACCGCTGTCTGCCCGATTGCAGGGACTGCCTGCCGCGATGTCCCCAAAAAGCGATCCGCAAGATGGGCGGCCGTTGCCGGGTCGATCCCGACAAGTGCCAGGCTTGCGGGACATGCGCGGAAGTCTGCCCGACGGGCGCCTTGGAGATCGCCGGACGCCGGCGGTCCGCACGGGAGGTTGTCGAGGAGATCGCCAAGGACGCCGTTTTCCACGAGGAATCGGGCGGCGGCGTCACGTTCTCGGGAGGGGAGCCCACGGCCCAGCCGGAATTTCTGGAGGCGATGTTGAGGGAATGCCGGGAGCGAGGAATCCACACGACCGTCGACACCTGCGGGTTCGTCCCCCCCGACACCCTGAACCGGATCCAGCCCCTGGCCGACCTGTTCCTGTTCGACCTCAAGGTCATGGACGGTAAGAAGCACGCCAAGCTGACCGGGGAATCCAACGCCCTCATCCTGGAAAACCTCAAGCGGCTGGCCCGTTCCGGCGCCCGGATCGTGGTCCGCATTCCGCTCATCCCGGGCGTCAACGACGACGACGGCAACATCGTCCGGACGGCCGAGTTCCTCCGTTCGCTCAACTCGATCTCCCGCATCAGCCTGCTGCCCTACCATCGTCTCGGCCAGGATAAGCGCCGCCGGCTGGTCCGAAGCCGCGAGGGGCGGGACTTCCCGATCCCGACGTCCGCGGATAGGGAACGGGTCAAGAAGCGTCTCGAGTCGTACGGGTTTGAAATCACGACGGGAGAATGAGCCATGAACGAACGCATCAAGAAGCTTCGCGAGGAAAGCCTGAGGACGAAACCGTACCTGGATCCGGAGCGGGCCCTGCTCATGACCGAGTTCTACGAGGGCCGCCGTTCGGCGACCCTGTCCGTGCCCATGAAGCGAGCGCTCGCCTTCAAGCATACCTGCGAGCGCAAGACGATTCACATCGGCGCCGGGGAGCTCATCGTCGGCGAACGCGGACCCGCCCCCAAGGCGACGCCGACCTTTCCCGAAATCAACGTCCACAGCCTTCAGGATCTCGATATCCTGAACACGCGGGAGAAAATTCCCTTCAAGGTCAGCCCCGAGACACGAAAGATTTACAAGGAACGGATCATCCCCTTCTGGAAGGGCCAGACCATCCGCGAGAAAATCCAGGACGAGATGTTTCCGGATTGGAAGGAGGCTTTCGAGGCGGGCATCTTCACCGAGTTCATGGAGCAAAGGGCGCCCGGACACACCGTCCTCGACGATAAGATCTACCGGAGAGGATTCCTGGAATTCAAGGAGGACATCGCCCGCAGCCTGGCCGCGATCGATTTCGCCCTGGACCCGGAGGGCCTGCGCAAGAAAGAGGAGCTTCAGGCCATGGCCGTGGCCGCCGACGCCCTGATCCGCCTCGCCGAGCGCCACGCTGAAAAAGCCCGCGCCCTGGCGCTCAAGGAAAAGGATCCCCGCCGGAAGAAGGAGCTGAGCCGGATCGCCGAAGTCTGCGCCCAGGTCCCCGCCCATGTGCCCCGCGATTTTTGGGAGGCCCTCCAGGCCTACTGGTTCGTCCATCTCGGCGTCATCAGCGAGCTCAACACCTGGGATTCCTTCAATCCCGGCAAGCTCGACCAGCATCTGGAGCCGTTCTACCGGAAGGGGCTGGAGAGCGGCAAGCTGACCCAGGATCAGGCCCGGGAGCTCCTCCAGGCCTTCTGGATCAAATTCAACAATCAGCCCGCCCCGCCCAAGGTCGGGGTCACGGCCGAGGAAAGCGCGACCTATACGGACTTCTGCCAGATCAATTTCGGCGGCCTGACGCCCGGGGGCGAGGACGCCGTCAGCGACATGACCTTCCTGCTGCTCGACGTCGTCCAGGAGATGAGGCTCCTCCAGCCGAGCTCTTCGGTCCAGATCAGCAAACGGAATCCGGACCGGTTTCTCAAGCGGGCCATCCAGATCGTCAAGACCGGCTTCGGCCAGCCCTCGTTCTTCAACGCCGACCTCATCGTCGAGGAGCTCCTCCGCCAGGGAAAAACGCTCGAGGACGCCCGGCGGGGCGGCTCGAGCGGCTGCGTCGAGGTCGGGGTCTTCGGCCGCGAGAACTACAACCTGACCGGATACTTCAACCTGGCCAAGGTCCTCGAGATCACGCTCGCCAACGGCGTCGATCCGCGGACGGGAAAAACGATCGGCCTCCCGACCGGCGATCCGGCCGCCTTCGCCTCGTTCGACGAATTGTTCGATGCCTACGCCCGTCAGGTCCGCCATTTCATCGACATCAAGGTCCGCGGGAACTCGGTCATCGAGCGGATCTACGCCGAGTACCTGCCGACGCCGTTCCTGTCCCTCCTGATCGACGACTGCATCGCAAAGGGCCGGGACTACCACGACGGCGGCGCCCGCTACAACACGTCCTACATCCAGGGGGTCGGGCTGGGGACGATCACGGACGCCCTGACGGCCCTCAAGTACAACGTCTTCGACAAGAAGAAGGTCCCCTTCAAGGACCTCCTGCTGGCCCTCCGCCGCAATTTTGAGGGTCGGGAGAACCTCCGCCAGCACCTCCTCAACAAGACCCCCAAATTCGGTAACGACGACGATTACGCCGACAGCGTCATGAAGCGGGTTTTCGAGCTTTACTACGACGCGGTCAACGGCCGTCCCAACACCAAGGGCGGACATTACCGGATCAACCTGCTTCCCACGACCGTCCATGTCTATTTCGGCCGGGTCACCGGCGCGACGCCGGACGGCCGCAAGGCCGGCGAGCCGTTTTCGGAGGGCGTCTCCCCGGTCCAGGGCGCCGACCGGCACGGCCCGACGGCCGTCATCAAGTCCGTGGCCAAGATGGATCACGTCCGGACCGGCGGGACCCTCCTCAACCAGAAGTTCACGCCCCAGGTCTTAAGCGACGAGTCGGGCGTCGAGAAACTCCTCCACCTCATCCGGTCCTATTTCAAGCTCGACGGCCATCATATCCAATTCAACATCGTGACCGCCTCCGTCCTGAAGGACGCCCAGAAGCACCCGGATAAATACCGCGACCTCATCGTCCGGGTCGCCGGCTACAGCGACTACTTCGTCGACCTGGGCAAAGCCCTTCAGGACGAGATCCTCCGCAGGACCGAGCACGAGTCCCTTTAGGCGGGGAAGCGGCCCGTTGCGTTCGCCCCGATCCTTTGGTATATCTATCGGCGGACCGTGATCTCAAACTCGTCAGGAGGTGCCATGTTTGACGCCCGCATTTACAGCGAACGCCGGAATCGGCTTAAAACCCAGGTCGGATCGGGCCTCGTCCTGTTGCCCGGGAACGACGAGAGCCCGATGAATTACCCCGCCAACACCTACCATTTTCGGCAGGACAGCTCCTTCCTCTATTTCTTCGGCCTCGACCAGCCGGGCCTGACCGGCGTCGTCGACATCGACGGCGACCGGGACATCCTCTTCGGCGACGACATCGGGCTCGAGGACGTCATCTGGATGGGGCACCTCCCGACCGTCAAGGACAGGGCGGCCCTGGCCGGCGTCGGGACGACCCGGCCCCTGGCCAAGCTCGAGGCGGCGCTCAAGCAGGCCAAGACAAAACGGCGCAAGATCCATTTTCTGCCTCCCTACCGGGCCGAGGGCGCCCGCAAGCTCGGGGCTTGGCTGGGTATCCCGGCCAAGGACGTCAAAGGCAAGGCCTCGCAGACCTTGTGCCGGGCCGTCGTCGCCCAGCGCTCGGTTAAAATTCAAGAGGAGATCGACGAGATCGAAAAGGCCCTGGCCGTCACCCATGACATGTACCGGGCGGCCATGGCCATGACCCGGCCCGGGATCCACGAGTACGAGATCATGGGCCGGATTGAGGGAATCGCCCTCGCCCGCGGCTGCCGCCCGGCCTTCCCCTCGATCGTGACCATCAACGGCCAGGTCCTCCACAACCACGGCTACGGCAACGTCCTGGCCGAGGGACGGCTCCTGATCGACGATTCGGGCGCCGAGTCGCCGCGCGGCTACGCCTCCGACATCACCCGGACCATCCCGGTCAGCGGACGCTTCAGCCCCCGGCAGCGGGACATCTATGAGATCGTCCTCAAGGCCCTCGAGACGGCTATCCGGGCTGTCCGGCCCGGCATTAAATACCGGGAAGTCCACCTCGAGGCGGCCGGCGTCATCGCCTCGGGGCTCAAGAGCCTGGGCTTGATGAAGGGCGACCCCGAGGCCGCCGTCCAGGCCGGGGCTCACGCTCTGTTCTTCCCGCACGGGATCGGGCATATGATGGGGCTCGACGTTCACGACATGGAGGACATCGGCGAAGGCCTGGTCGGCTACACCGAAAAACTCAAGCGAAGCAGCCAATTCGGGTTGGCCTATCTCCGGTTGGCCCGCGAGCTCGAACCCGGTTTCGTGGCGACGGTCGAGCCCGGCATCTACTTCATCCCGCCCCTGATCGACAAATGGAGAAAGGCCGGGAAGTTCGCCGATTTCATCGACTACGATAAGGTCGAGACCTACCGCGACTTCGGCGGCGTCCGGATCGAGGATAACGTCCTGGTCACGGCCGACGGCCGCCGCGTCCTGGGCAAGCCCATCCCCAAAACGGTCGTGGATGTGGAGGCGGCGACGGGAACTGGCGCCTAAAAGCCGACGCCCCAGCCGACGCCGATCCGGAGGCCTCCGATTTCGAGGCTCCGCTGGCCGATAACGACTTCGCAGTTGCTGTAGTTCAGGAAGAGATCGATCGAGAAAAGGGCGGTGCTGCAGGATCGGCCCGCGCAGGGCGGGATGACCATCCCGGCCTGGAGGCAATAGCCGAGCCCGTTTTGGCTGGATTCGACGCCGGCCGCTTTTTCGGCGTAGGTGCAATAAACGGCGCCCACGCCGAAATAGGGAGTCCCTAAAAACGGCACCGGAAGCTTGATCTTGACCCCGGCATCGATCGGGGTCAGCGAGATCCGCGAGCCGGGCTTGAGGTGATTCTGCTGGGGGTGGTGCATGGCGCCCAGCCAAAGATCCACATAGTTCGAAAGGCTGAGGTTGATTTCGCCTCCGAAGCCCATCGAGGTACCGTAGTTCGTCTTAAGGGGATTGGTGGACGGCCGGAACTGAGCATACTTGCCGATGATCCGGGAAGGCGCGGCCGCCTGGGCGGCCGAGGCCAGGGCCAGGACGAGAAATAATGAGCCGCCTTTTTTGATGGCCAAATCCCTAGATCCCTTACCACCTACCTTAGTCGAGTTTGAGTTTTCCGTCAATAACCGCCCCCGGTGAGCGGCGGGGGGATATTTGCTCATCCTTCTCACCGCTTGCGGCTAATCACGGGCGGCCTTGCGGCGCGAGGAGACCTGGACTAAGATATCGGCATGAGAATCGCGCTCATCCAGCAACGGGCTTCCGGAGACAGGACCCTCAACCTCAACCGGGGGATCAGAGCTTTCGAAAAGGCCGTCAAGGCCGGCGCCGAACTCGTCGTTTTTCCCGAGCTCGCCTTCCTGCCCTTCCTGCCCCAGCGCCATGCGACGGCCGAAGCCCTCGCCCAGGCCGAGCCCATCCCGGGGCCGACCACGGAACGCTTCTCGTCGCTGGCCGCCCGGGCCGGCGTCGCGGTTGTCCTCAACCTGTTTGAACGGCGGGGCGGCCGGACCTATGATTCCTCCCCGGTTATCGACGCCGACGGCCGGCTTCTCGGAGTCACCCGCATGGTCCACATCATGGACGGGCCGGGCTTCCACGAGCGGGGCTATTACGCGCCCGCGGAGGACACGGACCTCGTCTTCACGACGAGGGCGGGACGCGTCGGCGTCTGTATCTGCTATGACCGGCATTTCCCCGAATACATGCGGGGGCTGGCTTTGGCCGGGGCTGAGATGGTCGTCATCCCCCAGGCGGGCGTCCTGGGCGAATGGCCCGAGGGCTTGTTCGAGGCCGAAGTCCGGGTCGCGGCCTTCCAGAACGGCTATTTCGCCGCTCTGGCCAATCGGGTCGGGAAAGAGGAGGCGCTCCATTTCGCGGGCGAGTCTTTTGTCGCGGGGCCGGACGGCGCCCTGCTCAAACGGGCCCCGCGCGGCCGGGAGGCCGTCCTCGTCGCGGACTGCGATTTGGCCGAAGTCCGCTCGGCGCACGCCCGGAGGCATTTCCTGCCCGACCGACGTCCCGATTTTTATAAGCGCCTCAAAATCTGCGATTAAGACCATGATCAGCTGGTTCCTTCTCAACCTCAAACCCAAGAAAGAGTTCCAGGTCGAGCGCCTCTTCCAGGAGGCCTCTTTCGACTTTTATCTTCCCCGCTGCCTGGAAAGGGAGAGCATCAAGGCCTTTTTCCCCGGCTACGCGTTCCTCCGTTTCGACCATCCCCGCCACTACAAGCTGGTCAGGTACACGCGGGGGGTCAAGAAGATCGTCGGGAGCGAAGCCGGTCCGGTCCCGCTCCCGGACGCCGTCATCGAGGAGATCAGGGCGCGCGAAATCGGCGGTTTCATCGAGATCCCGGATTCACGGACGGCCCCGACCCCGGGCGACGAGATCGAGGTTACCGAAGGACCGCTCAAGGGGCTGAGGGGCGTTTTCAACCGCGAACTCAGCGGCCATGAACGAGTCCTCGTCCTCCTCAATTACGTCTCCTACCAGGGAAGCCTCCAGATCGAGAAGGCGCGGATCCGCAAGGTCGAAAGCTCATAGAGGAGTAACTTTCATGAACGTTCCCCCCCTGGATTTAAGGGCCCAATACAGGACCATCAAGGACGAAATCGACCGCAAGGTTCTCGAGGTCCTGGCCGCTCAGGGTTTTGTCCTCGGTCCCGAGGTTGAAAGCCTGGAGAAAGAAATCGCGGCCTACAGCGGCGCCCGCTTCGGGATCGGCGTGTCCTCGGGCTCCGACGCCCTCATGATCGCTCTGATGGCTTTAGGGATCGGCCGGGGGGACGCCGTCGTTACGACCCCCTTCACCTTCTTCGCTACCGCCGGGGCCGTCTCCCGGCTCGGAGCCCGGCCCGTCTTCTGCGACATCGACGAACGGACCTTCAACATGGATCCGGCCGGCCTTGAGGCGGTCCTGGCCCGGGAGGCGAAAACGGGCGGCCGGGAGAAAGTCAGGGCCGTCATTCCCGTCCATCTCTACGGCCAGTGCGCGGACATGGACTCGATCCTCGGCCTGGCCGAGGCCGCCGGGCTGTTCGTGATCGAGGACGCCGCTCAGGCCATCGGGACCGATTACCCCTCGGTCCGGGGCGTCCGGAAGGCGGGGGCGATCGGACACTGCGGCGTCTTTTCCTTCTACCCGACCAAGAACCTGGGCGGGGCGGGGGACGGCGGTATGGTCCTGACCGACGACGCAAAACTGGCGGCGACGCTCCGGACGCTCAGGGTCCACGGCGAGCGGGCCCGCTATTACTACGATGTCTTGGGGGGGAACTTCCGGCTCGACGCCCTGCAGGCGGCCATCCTCCGCGTCAAGCTCAAGCACCTCGACCGCTGGCAGGAGCTGCGCCGCGAGCGGGCCGCCACCTACGACCGGGCCTTGGCCGAGGCGGGGCTGGTCGAGGACGGCTCCGTCCTCATTCCCGAGGCGCTCTACCGGGGCTCGGGGATCAAGGATTTTCACACCTATCACCAATACGTCGTTAGGGTCCGTCGCCGGGACGAGCTCAAGGAGTTCCTGGCGGGCAGGGGGATCGGGTCGATGATCTATTACCCGATGCCGCTCCATCTTCAAAAATGTTTCGCCGGACTCGGCTACCGGGAGAACGATTTCCCCCGCTCTGAGAAGGCCGCCCGTGAAGTCCTGGCGCTTCCCCTCTATCCCGAGCTGATCCGAGACCAGCAGGATTACGTCGTGTCGGTCCTCAAGGATTTTTACCGCCGCGGCTGAAAAAAGGGTTATTGAGGTTTGGTTTCCTCGAAAGCGAAACGGCCCGATTCGAACAGGCCGAAGCAGGCTTTGACGACATCGGAGTCATAGAGCTTGTCCATATTCTGAGTGATTTCTTCCAGGGCCTTGTGGATACCCGGCGCGGGCCGGTAGGGACGGTGCGAGGACATGGCTTCGACGACGTCGGCGACGCTCATGATCCGGGCCTCGAGCATGATCTCATGCATCTTGAGCCGGTTGGGATAGCCCGACCCGTTGATTCGCTCGTGGTGCTGATAGACGATCTGGGCGATCGGCCAGGGAAATTCGATCGACTTCAGAATCTCGTAGCCGGCCTGGGCGTGGGTTTGGATGTAGGCGAATTCGGCGGCCGTCAGGCGGCCCGGTTTGCTGAGGATCTCGGCCGGGATGTGGATTTTCCCGATGTCGTGAATATCCCCCGCCAGCCGGATGCCCTCGATCTGGTCCTTGTGAAGTCCCATGTCCTTGGCGATGGCGGCCGCGAGCTGGCCGACGCGCCGCTGATGTCCGGCCGTATAGGGGTCCCGCGTCTCGATCGTCAGGGACAGGGCCAGGACGGCCGCGGACAGGCCCGACCTCAGCCGTTCCCAGCTCTTGATGAGCTCGTCTTCGGCCCGCTGGCGAAGGCTGATGTCGCGCAGGATGACGATACGGCCCGACTGTCCCCCCGGCGCTCCCTGGATCGGCGATATGCGGGTTTCAACGCCGGCCACCCGTCCGTCTTTTCTCGTCAACTGGAATTCGTCCTCCGGGAGGTCGTTGATGGCCGGGATTGTACGCACGACCTCTTCGAGCGGGCGGCCGGCCGCCTCGCTCAAGCCCCATCCGGTCAGCTCCTCGGCCGGCGCGTTCAGGTAGGTCACCCGGCCCCGGTCGTCGACGGCGATTACGCTTTCATCGATCGAGCGGAGGATGGTCGCCATCCATTTTTCACGCTCGGAGAGCTCGCGGTCCAGCCGCGCTTTATACAGGGCGACTTCAAGGGTCGCTTTGAGGTCCCGTTCTTCAACCGGCTTGAGAAGATAGCCGAACGGAGCGGTGACTTTGGCCCGGGCCAGGGTCGCATCGTCGGAAAAAGCGGTCAGGAAAATGATGGGGATGCCGAAACGTTCGCGGATGAGGCGAGCGGCTTCGATGCCGTCGATGGTTCCCTGGAGGACGATGTCCATCAGGATGAGGTCGGGCTTGGACTGGCCGGTTTTTTCGACGGCGTCCTCGCCGGATGAGACGATATCGACGACCTGATGGCCGAGATGAAGCAGAGCGTCCCGGATGTCTTTGGCGACGAGGATTTCATCTTCGGCGATTAGAATTCTGCTCCCTGGCATTATCCTCTCCTCACGGCGCGAACGCCGGATCCACTACCCGTCCTTCCTTATAAATTATTATATCTTAAATGAGTCTTTATAACAAATCTGGGGCAAGAGCCGTTTAGCGGATGGAGAAAAACAGGGAAGGGGGGTTGAAGAGAACAGCCGGCCGGCCCGGATCGAACTCTTGGGATTCTCGGTCCGGACCGGCTTCCGATTTTCTTCGGAGTATTACTTCGTCAGCTTGAGCCGTCCGATTCCGAACTGGTTGTCCTTGCCGGCCGTCCCCAGGTCGAGCGCGCGCCCCTGGAGGATGGTGTTGATCTGGGCGAGGCTGTAAGGGAGTTTTCCCTTGAGCAGGGCGAATGCCCCCGCGACATGGGGCGTTGAAGCCGAGGTCCCGTAGAAATTCAGGGCGCCGTAGGATTCGGTCGAGACGCCTGCGGGCGCCGAGAAATCCGGCTTGATCCTGTCGTCGTTGGTGGGACCGCGCGAGCTGTAGGAATGGTAGGCATCCGTGCTCCAGTCCGTGGCGCCGACCGTGACGGCCTCCACGGAATCGGCCGGGCTGCACAGGCTTCCCCCCGGGACATTGTATTCAATGGCCTTAGTGTTCCCCATCGTGAACAGGTCGAATTTACAATTGCGGGTTGCGCTCTTCTTCTTGATGGCGATTCCCCAGTAGGTGGATGAGGACGAATAATTATAGCCGACGGCTTCGGTCGGCCAGTCGTTCCCATTTTGGACGTATTCGGAAAAATCCTGAAGATCCCACTTCGTTCCGCTCCACTTGTAGAGGTAGAGGTCGTAGTTCTGGTTGGAGCCGGAGTAGTCCGTTCCGCCCCAGGTTCCGAAGTCGTCCCAGCTCAGCCAGGCGGCCACATAGTAATAGGCGGGGACGTACCAACCGAGAATCTCGTCGCTGCCTAAAAAATTATGCCAGCCGTCGTTGTCAGTGTCGTTGAACGTCCCCTCCCAGTGGTCCTCGGCGTAGTTCCCCGACGCGGAAACCCAGATGATCCCGGCCTGGGACGCCTTTTTAACATCCTCGTTGATGGGCCCGGTTCCTTTCCCGTCGCCGGCGTTCGTCCAGCCGACCGAGTAGGAGATGACGTTGACCTTGGCTGTGTTGATGAGCCAATCGACGGCGCTGTGATGCTCGACCTCGGTCCCGAAATTCACGAGATAGAGCTTGGCGTCGGGCGCCATGTCATGGACGATTTCGGCGCAGGCCGTCCCGTGGACCGTCCCGGTGCCGGACCCGCCGATCAGCCCGTCCGAGCGGAAGGAGCGGGCCGTGACGGCGCTGGGAAGCTCGCCTTCGCTGACCCGGCTTTGGTAGCCGTTGAAGCCTAGGTCCAGGATGCAGACTTTGACTTCGCCCGGAGTCCGGTAGGGATTGACCGACTGCCATGTGTCGGCGCCCGTTTTGGCGACGCCCTCGCTGGTGACGGCGAGCGGCCTGGGCTTAAGGGGAAGCCGTAACAATTCGATCTCGGGGAGATCGGCGATCGCGGCCAGGGCGTTGATCGGGATCAGGCACTGGACCAGCTCGTTGTACGACGTTTCGACGCGGCCGCCGAGGCGAAGGATGTCGGATTTGATCCGGGCCACACCGAAATCGCCGGCCATCAAACCGCGCGTCCGTCCGACGGCAACCGCCCGGATCATGTCCCCTTCCATGTCGATCATCCCCCTCCGGGCGACGAGCTCTTTGGCGCCGGACAGGCCTTTGGCCAGATACAGGTTGTAAACCCTGTTCAGCGCGCCGTCCAGCTTGGGGTGGACCGGCTGGGCTTGATCGGCCAGGGGCGGGAGATCGGCGATCCGCCAGCCGTCCTGGACGCGGGCCTTCAAGGGAAGGAAAGCCGTCAGGGCCGCCGCGCAGGCGATCACGATCAGGAGAACCCGTTTGTTCCGCTTAATGATGTTCGTCATGGGAGTCGCTCCTCGTTGTCTCAAAAGAAATACTTGAGGCCGAGACCGATGATGAACGGCTTCAGCTTAAGGTCCTTCAATTCGCCGCTGGCCTCGACCTTGCTGACCGTCTCGTTCATGGTCCATTTCCCTTTGGTCGTCGACATGCAGTATTTGACGACGGCGCCGACGGCCAGGTTGGAGCCCATGAAGACGTCCAGGCCGGCGCCGAAGTGGAAGCCGATGCTGTTCTCGACTTTTTCGCTGATCGTGAAGCCCAAATCCTCCCAATCGCCCTGGACCCCGGAGTCGAGCGCGTATTTATTGAGGAAATACCCGCCGCCGGCCAGGACATAGGGAGTCAGGCTCGGGCTGAGGGGAAAGCGGGCGACCAGGCTGAGCTGGACGGGCATGACGGTCAGCTTCCCTTTGCTCAGGGCCGTTTCCCGATCCGCCTCGGCCGGCTCGTCGACCGCGCTCTGGAAGCGCAACCCGGCGATTTCGATCCCGAAGTTCGACGAAAAGCCGAAGCTGAAGCTCGCCCCGTAGGCGAGGCCGCCGCCGTAGCCGGAGGGCATGGCGTAGCCGACAATCAGGCCGATCCCGGTTCGGGGCGGCGCATACTCTGTCTCCGCCTTGGCTTCGGCTTCCGGCTCCTGGACTTCAGTCTTGGGAGCCTCTTCGACCGCCTCTTTCTCGGCGGCCTCCTTTTCGACGGCCTGTTCCTGGACCGCTTCGGGCTGTTCCTGCGGTTGGGCATGCTCCTCGCCCTCGGCCTGGACAATCTCGACCGTGTTGGCGTGGATGTATCCCACCGAGATTTTTCCACTCTCGTCGGAGACGGCGATCTCGTAGAAATCGCCCTTCTTTCCGCTCGCCTCGAGCATGGTCCCCATCTTAAGCTGCGTTAAAACCGGGGCCGTGAGATTGGGTTCGCTGCGGACATTGGCCAGTTGGACATTGACTTTAAGTATGATCACTTCGGAGGCACTGACGAAGGCGCAGAGAACGAACAGGGCAACCAAAACGAAAAATACTTTCTTCATTCCTCCTCCTCTTGATGGATTTTATTGAAGATGCAAAACCCTCGGTACTTGTATATCTTATAGAAGGGGTGGAAATGTCAAGCCGGAGATCCGAATCCGCCCCCGCCCGGCGTTTCGATCCTGAGAATGTCGCCGGCTTTGACCTGGATATTGGCCTTGGATCTGAGCCGGACGGCCCGGCCTCCCGAAATAAGCGTGTTGCGGCCCGGCGCCCCGGGCGTCCCGCCCTCGAGTCCGTAGGGCCGGAAGCGCCGCCGATCCGAAAGCACGGTCACCCGGCAGGGGACGAGGAACTCGTATTCGCGGACGATCCCCTCGCCGCCCCGCCGCCGTCCGCGGCCGGCCGAGCCCCGGCGGAGCCCGTAGCGGCGGATCCGGATCGGGAGATAGGCCTCGAGCGCCTCGATCGGCGTGTTGAGGGAGTTTGTCATATGGGTGTGGACGCCGTCGAGGCCGTCCCGTTCCGCGCAGGCGCCCATCCCGCCCCCGATCGTTTCGTAGTAGGCGAAGGGCGTATTCCGCGCCGGATCGCGGCCTCCGAAAGCGATGTTATTCATCGTCCCCGAGCTGGCCGCCGGAATCCGGTCCGGGACGGCCTTGGCCAGTGCGCCCAGCAGGACGTCCACGATCCGCTGCGAAGTCTCGACGTTCCCCGCGGCCGTGGCCGCCGGGAAGACGGCGTTCACGATCGAGCCGAGCGGGGCCTTGATCAGGAGGGGTTTCATGAGACCCGTGTTGAAGGGAATATCCTCCTCGACCAGCGATCGGAATACGTAGAGGACGGCCGACATCGTGACGGCCAGGTTGGCGTTGACCCCGCCCGCGACCTGGGGCGAGGACCCCGCGAAGTCGATGACGGCCCGATCGCCGCGGACCGTGACCGCGACCTTGATGGCGACCGGCCTCCCCCCGATTCCGTCGTCGTCGAGGTGGTCCGTGAACGCGTAGCGGCCGTCGGGAATCCCGCCGAGCGTCTTGCGCAGGACGCGCTCCGTATAGATCCGGATGACGGCGGTCGTCCGGCGGAGCTTGGCCAAGCCGTACTTGGCGACCGTCTCCTCGACCCGTTGTTTCCCCTTCTCGTTGGCCGCCATCTGGGCCAGGAGGTCGCCTTTCCGTTCCTCGGGGGTCCGGACATTGGCCAGGAGAAGGCTCAGGACGTCCTGATCGAGCCGTCCCCGCTTGACGAGCTTGAGAGGCGGGATGATCAGGCCTTCCTGGAAAATTTCGACGGCCAGCGGCATCGACCCGGGGGTCATCCCGCCGACGTCGGAATGATGGGCCCGGTTGGCGACGAAGAAGCGAGGCCGGCCGGCCACGAACACGGGCGAGACGCAGGTGATATCGGGAAGGTGGGTCCCGCCCCGGTAGGGATCGTTGAGCATGACCAGGTCGCCTTCCTCGAACCTGACCGATTCGAGCGCCGCCTGGACTGAAAGCGGCATGGCCCCCAAATGGACGGGGATGTGGGACCCTTGGGCGAAAGTCTCGCCCCGTTCGTCGAATAGGGCGCAGGAGAAATCCTTGCGTTCCTTGATGTTGGGCGAGAGCGCCGTCCGGCCCAGGACGGCGGCCATCTCTTCCGAGATCGAAACGAAAATGTTCTTGAAGAGCTCGAGCTCGATCGGATCGAATCGTTCCATCTTTTCAGCGTCCCCTGTCGATGATCAGGTTTCCCAGGCGGTCGAGCCGGCCCCGGAAACCGGGCGGGATGAAGCTTGTCGACTCGGGATCGATGACAAGGGCCGGGCCGTAGATTCGGTTTCCGGCGCGGAGCAGGGACCGGCTGTAAACCGCGCCGTCCCACGACCGCTTCCCATAGACGATGGGCTGGCGCTTGAGAAGAGCTTGTTTCGGCGAAGCCGGTCCCTCGGGCTCCCGCTTCCAGCGCAATGGGGGACTGGGGACAACGGCCTTGAGGCGGAGCGTCACGACTTCGACCGGCTTGTCCGGGTGGTCGTAGGAGTAGAGCCGGCGGTGCTCGCTCCGGAAATCGGAAGCGAGCCGCGCGGCGTCCCAGCCGTCCGGCCGCCAGGGCACGGTGATTTCGTAGGACTGGCCCAAGTAGCGCATGTCGAGGGAGGCCGAAAAGCGTACCCGGCTCTTCGGGAACCCGTCCTCCCGCATCTCCCTGAGGGCGAGGCGCGCAAGCTCGTCGAGGATTCGGGCCGTCAGGCGGGGGGAAAGTTCCGCGAGGGGGGCGAGCAACGACCGGGAATAGTCTTTGATGGCGTCGGCCAGAAGGAGTCCCAGCGCCGACAGCACCCCCGCCCGGCGGGGGACGATAACGCGAGGCATGTGAAGATCGGAGGCCATCTCGGCGGCGTGCATCCCGCCCGCCCCGCCGAAGGAGAACAGCGCGAAACGGCGCGGGTCGTGCCCCCGCTCGATCGAGATGACCCGGATGGCCTTTTCCATGTTGGCGTTGGCGATGCCGATGATGCCCAGCGCCGTTTCGACCGGAGATTTCCTCATCCGGCGGGCCAGGCGGGCGATCGCCCGGCGGCTCCGCTCGGGGTCGATTTTCATCGCGCCGCCCAGGAAAAAGTCCGGGTCGAGGCGGCCGCAGAGGAGGTTGGCGTCCGTGACGGTCGGGAGGTCGCCCCGGCCGTAGCAGGCCGGGCCGGGATCGGCGCCGGCGCTCTCCGGCCCGACCCTGAGCGATCCGCCGCTGTCGAGAATGGCGATCGATCCCCCGCCCGCGCCCACGGTGTGGATGTCGATCATCGGGATTCGGACGGGGAAGTCGCCGATAACGTTCTCCTGGGTCCGGCGGATCCGGCCGTCGATGAGAGAAACGTCGGTCGAGGTCCCCCCCATGTCGAAGCTGATGATATCGGGGATTCCGGCGCTTCGGCCGATGGCCGCGGCGGCCACCGCACCCCCGGCCGGCCCGGACAGCGCCGTCCGGATCGGCTCGCGCCGGGCCTTGACCGTCGAGATCGTGCCCTCGTTGGATTGCATGATCCGGAGGTTGGCCCCTCTCGTTCCGGTTTCGAGCGAGGCAAGGTAATGATCGAGGACGGACATCAGGTAGGCGTTGACGGCCGTAGCCGCGGTCCGTTCGTATTCGCGGTGCTCGGGAAGAAGCCGGCTCGAAACGGAAAGAAGCAGGCCGCGACCCTCCAGGACGGCTGCGGCGGCCATCTCGTTGGCCGGGTTCGCGTAGGAATTAAGGAAGGAGAGGGTGACGGCCTCGATGCCGGCCGCCTTGAGTTTTTTGGTGAGGCGTTCAAGCTCGCGGCGCCGAGGACTCTTCTCCACCGTCCCTCCGGCCGCCGTCCGTTCCTCGATGCCCAGGCAGAGGGAGCGGGGGAGGAGGGGCCGGCGGTCCTCGCCCCTCAGGCTGTAGAGGCGTTTCCGGACCTGACGGCCGATGAGCAGGATATCCTCGAACCCGCGGGTGGTGACGAGGGCGATCCGGCCGCCCTTGCGCTCGAGCAGGGCGTTGGTGGCCACGGTCGTGCCGTGGATGATCTCGACCGGGATGTCTCGGTCCAGGAATTCAGGGACGCCTTCCAGGATGGCCAGCGATGGATTCCGGGGCGTGGACAGGAGTTTCTTGACGGAGAGGCGGCCGTGCTCGAGAATGACGAAATCGGTGAAAGTCCCGCCGGTGTCGACGCCGATCCTGACGGTCCGGAACGGCGGTCTCGTTGTCACGTTGGTCCCTATCCGCGGCGCCCGGCCCCTAATGGCAGGTGCTGCAGGACTTCGAGGAGCAGGTCGAGCAGCCCTTGGAGGATGACGACATGGAAACGTCCTTCTCTCCGCCGTGGATCCCGAAGGATGAAAACAGCTTTTCGACGTCGGGGGAGCCGCAGGCCGCGCAGCCGACTTCGGCTTCCCGGCCGATTCGGACGAGCCGTTCGAAGCGCGCGCCGCAGGCGCGGCAGCGGAATTCGTAGAGGGGCATTACTTGACCGCGACGGCCTCGATCTCGACCTTGACGTCCTTGGGAAGGCGGGCAACCTGGACGGCGGCCCGGGCCGGGTAGGGGGGTTTGAAGAATTCGCCGTAGACGGCGTTCATCCGGGTGAAATCGTTCATGTCCTGGAGGAAGACGGTCGCCTTGACGACCTTGTGGAGAGAGGTCCCGGCCGCTTCGAGGACGGCCGTCAGGTTCTTGAGGACCTGGCGGGTTTGCTCCTCGATCGTCCCCGTGTTGAGCTCGCCCGTGGCCGGGTCGATCGGGATCTGCCCCGAGGCGAAGACGAATCCGTTGGCGGCGATGGCCTGGGAGTAGGGGCCGATGGCCTTGGGCGCCTTGTCGGTTTTGATCTCTTCTTGCATCGGTTGACTCCTTAGGGAACGGGCCGGGAGCTTCGTCTTGAGCACGGCGAGGCTGCTCAGGAAAGCCAATGCCTTTCTCCGCTTCATGACATACGCTCCTTGACTCTTAGAATGCGGCTTTCATTGTATCTGAACCGGACCGCAGATTCCAGGAAATTGACCCGTTCGCCGATGCTACCCCGCCTTGAAGGTGCGGATGATGATTTGACAAAACCTACATGAATAGTATAATTAATTCATGCTTACGAAGAAAAAAACGTTTTTACTTCTTATTGGATGGACCTTCGGTCTATTGCTCGGACTGGCCGTTCCGGCCCGGGCCGCCGTTAATCTCTCGAATACCCCGGGTACGTTTTCGACCTGTCCCAGGATCGCCGTCGATTCCCGCGGCGTCGTCCATGTCATTTGGGTCGAGATGTACTCGATCTTTACCGGCGACTGTTTCTACGTGCGGTCCGAGGATGCCGGGAGGACCTGGGCGAAGCCGGTCAATTTGAGCCGAAACTCGAAAGTCTACGCCTACGGGGAGCGGATCTGCGACATCGCAGTCGACGGGCTCGGCCGCGTCTATGCGGTCTGGATTGAAAGCAACATCCTGAAGCTGGCCCGGTTCGTCGACGGGGATTGGAAAGATGCGATGACCGTCGCGTCGGCCCGGGCCAACATGAATACGCCCAAAATCGCCGCCACCCCACAGGGCGACCTCCATATCGCATGGTGGACGGAGGATGGAACCGTCTTCGCCCGTTCCAAGGTCGGAGGCGCCTGGGAGGATTCTCCTTTCCCGAGCCGATTTCCCTCGACGTTCTCGGACATAGGCGCCGGCCCCTCGGGAGATAACGTCTATATCGTCTGGGACGCGTCTAACGACATCTTTTTAGTCAGGGCCGTCGAATTCCGACAGAACCTTCCCCCCCGTCGCCGATTTTACACCGGCGCCGGGATCCGGGGATTATCCATTGAATGTGAGCTTCGACGCGTCCGCGTCGTACGACCCCGACGGTAAGATTGTCGCCTACGACTGGGCGTTCGGCGACGGCAAGACCGGAGAGGGCAAGGCCGTCCGCCATACCTATGCCGGGAAGGGCCGTTTCACGGCCCGACTGACGGTCAAGGACGACCGCGACGGCCGGGCCGTGAAAGAAGCCGCCCTTAACGTCCTGAATCTATTCCCTCCTTTGAATATTCGATGGGAAACGGTCGCCGACAGGGCGCTTTTTTTTACGCGTTACATCACGGACGTCCGCTGGGAGAAGAACCCGGCCAACGACTCGATCGCAACCATCGTCGGGTACCGGATTTACCGGAAACGGTCCGAGGAGGCGGCGACGGCCTACCGGCTGATCGAAGAGCTTAACGCCGGAATCTATACCTATCGCGATTACGATGTCGAAGGCATCGGTCTTTACACTTATACCGTCACGGCCGTCGACAGCCAGGGCCACCAGAGCCCGATCGAGTCAAACCCTCGAGTCCCTGGCATGAATGCTGGGGCTTGATCAGGTTTAACCCTGAGCCACGCTTCTCGTCCCCGCCCTGAAGGGCGGGGCTTCGCGTCGGCGAACGGGTGATCGGCTCAGGCTAAATCGCGCAGGGCCTCGGTCGAATATTTTTCGTGATTCTCTCCAAGAGCGGTGGGGAGGTCCGTGTGATGTCCGGCTCTTCGGGCGCCGTTTGCCGGCTTCCAAGCCCTCTCTCCGCTCTCCCCAGCCGCCGTTGACAGGGTTTAATGCCTCGACCTATACTAACTCATGATGGTCATCGGGGTTAGGGAGGCAAAAAATGCGGCCGCCGACAGCGGACCTAAACCAAGTTCTTATATTTTCGATACTTTAGCTTATCATTCCCATTTTTCACTACAAAAGGAGATTTTAATGAAAAAGTTTTGGATTTTAATGATTGTTCCGCTCATGCTTTTGTCCGTTTGCGGACAAAGCTATGCAAAACTCGAAAATATGGAGCCTTCAGTTTCAGAGGAGGGATACTGGGAACTTAAATCCGTTGAGATCCCCAAACCGCTGGGTAATGAACATGAAGCAGGTACTCTTTCTCGCGGGCACGGAACATATCAATTCACATACACGACAGAAATTGGAGTCTTCAACTATCAATTATCCTATTCCTGGACTGAGCCGCAAAAACGCTATAAAGCAGGACGAGGCGTTGATCTTTCCATTAGCATCGAAATAGTTCCCGGTGGATATGTTTGGGTAAGTCGCGGTCCCGAATCTATGCACAATTATATTATTGCAGGTTTTGAACCGGGGAATGCATTAAGGGATTCGCAAAATGTTGCTGATGTCCGTGTTTTGACCTACCAGGGTGAAATTATCAATCAGAGCGAGTCTCGTTGGGTATCTGGTAAATTTCCTTTAGGAAGTAAAGGTGATAGGTTATCGCTCTATGTTGGTTGTTATCCTGTTGGCACGGTTCGTTACAAATATGAATGGGTGGAACCGACGCAACCGACGCCTGTCATGGAAGGGTCATTCTGGGAACTGACTTCCGTTGATATCCAAAAAACGATGGATACCAGTAGTTCTCAATCCATTCTCGAGCATGGCAGAGGAGTATACAAAACATTTGACGATAATGAGAAGTTTCAAGCATCTTTTTCCTTTACTGAACCGGGGGATCGACTTTATGCAGGACAGAGCGTTGATATCACGCTGAGTGCCCAAATAGATGAGTACATCTGGAAGGGCCAATTCAATCATATGGGAGGGGGGATTAATGCGGGTTTTTTCCCGGGCAGACCCTTTAAGAATCCGGAGGGCTTATGGGTTGCCGGAGTTCAAGCCTTGAATGGCAAGATTGTCGTAGGTAGTGACTCTTTAACCGTATCGGGCAAATTTCCGCCGGGATGGAAAGACGGTAAGGAAACTTTTTATATCCAATGTGATAAAGTCGGGAAGATCTTATACCATTATCGATGGGTGGATGGGGATTGAAATAGCCGGGCGAAGGTACATAAAATCATACATCACGGACGTCCGCTGGGAGAAGAACCCGGCCAACGACTCGATCGCAACCATCGTCGGGTACCGGATTTACCGGAAACGGTCCGAGGAGGCGGCGACGGCCTACCGGCTGATCGAAGAAGTTGACGCCGGAATCTATGCCTATCGCGATTACGACGTTGGGGGCATCGGTCTTTACACTTATACCGTCACGGCCGTCGACAGCCAGGGCCACGAGAGCCCGATCGAGTGAGCGGCTCAGGTTAAATCGCGCAGGGCCGCCGTCAGGAACGTCCAGAATTCTTCGACGGTCTTGACGTTGCAGTGCTCCTCGGGGGAGTGGGGGTGCTCGATGGTCGGCCCGAACGAGATCATATCCATCCCGGAATGCTTCTCGCCGATGATCCCGCACTCCAGCCCGGCGTGGACGGCCTTGATCTCGGGCTCCTTGCCGACGACCTTGGTGTGGAGCGCTTTGAGTTTCTTGAGGAGCTGTGACTGGAGGTTGGGCATCCAGCCCGGGTAGCCTTCGAGAAGCGCGATCTTGGCCCCGGCCAGCTCGCTCACGGCCCGGATGACGTCGCGGACGGACTCGAGGGCCGAGGCGATCGAGCTCCGGCTCGAGCAATGGATATTGGCCTCCTCCCGGCTTGTCCGGACGATGGCCAGGTTGGTCGACGTTTCGGTCAGGCCCGGGATCTCGGGATGCATGGAGATGACGCCGTGGGGGAGGGCCAGCAGGAGGTTGATGTACGCGTTCCGCGATGCCGCCGACAGGACCTCGGCCGGTTTGCCTTCCGAGGGCGTGAATGAGACGGCGGCCTCCTTCTCGACGGCCTGGTATTCGACGCGGATCTCGGCGAAGGTCTTCTCGATCAGGAATTTCAATCCCTCGACTTTGTCGGGGGGGACGACCAGGTCGGCCCAGGCTTCGCGGGGGATGGCGTTGTGCTTGTTCCCGCCTTCGATCCCGGCCAGTCCATAGTCCGATTGGCGGCGGGCCCGGTCCAGGATCCTGGCCAGGAGTTTGATGGCGTTGCCGCGGCCGGTGTGGATATCCAGCCCCGAGTGTCCGCCCCGGTAGCCGAAGACTTTGAGCCGGTGGGCCGCTCCCGACGCCTTGTCCCAAGCGAGGGGAAGGAAGACTTCGGAATCCGCGCCGCCCGCGCAGCCGATCGTGAACGCTCCGATCTCCTCGCTGTCCAGGTTGAAGAGCATCTTTCCCTTGAGGGAGCCGGGCTCGAGCTTGTTGGCGCCCGTCAGCCCCGTTTCTTCCTCGACCGTGAACAGGAACTCGAGCGAGCCGTGGATGAGGTCTTTATCCTCCATGACGGCCAGGCAGGCGGCGATCCCGATCCCGTTGTCCGAACCGAGGGTCGTGCCCTTGGCCTGGAGCCAGTCGCCCTTGAGCTCGGTTTGGATGGGGTCCTTGGCGAAGTCATGGACGGTGTCGGAATTCTTCTCGCAGACCATGTCCAGGTGGGCTTGGAGGACGATGCCCGCGGATTTCTCGCGGCCGGCGCTCGCCTTTTTGGCGGCCAGGACGGTTCCGACCTTGTCCTTATGAGCTTCGAGCCCGTTCGCCTTGGCCACGGAGATGATGTAGTCGCCGATGGCCTGCTCGTGCCCGGAGCAGTGGGGGATGGTCAGGATTTTCTCGAAATGCTTCCAGAGAAGCGGCGGTTTAAGCTGGCTGAAATTTGTCGGCATGCGAAGCCTCCCTTGTGAATTTCCTATGGACAAACCATGATGCCATAAAAGGTTATTCGATTCAAGGCGATAACAGGGTATAATACCTCCATTCAGAAAAGGCATGAAACTGAAACCGTCGAAAACCGCGACGACTATTTTAGCCTTGGGTTCCGCTCTTTTCCTTATCTTGTCTCCGGCGTTCGGCGGCGAACCGGGCGGGAAAAAAATCAAAATCGTGACAACGGTCTATCCGATCATGGAGTTCGCCCGGGCCGTGGCCGGAAGCAGGGGAGAGGCGAGACTGCTCCTCCCGCCCGGCTCCGAGGTCCATACCTGGCAGCCGAGAGCCGGCGATGTCATCAAACTCGTATCCTGCGATCTGTTCATCCATGTCGGTCTCCGTTTGGAACCATGGGTCGGCGACATTTTGCACGGCCTGGGCCGCCCCCGCTTCCGGATTCTCGAGCTCGGCCGGGGCCTCGAATCGGAGGCTCAAAACGCGGATAGCGGACGTGACGGCCAGGACCCTCATATCTGGCTCGACTTCGGGATGGACCTCGATCTCGTCGACAGGATCGAAGACGCGCTCGCGGAGATCGATCCTTCCGGCGCCGCCCTATTCGCCGAGAACGCCCGCGGCTATAAAGCCAAGATCGAGGACCTCGACCGCCTCTTCCGGGAAAGCCTCGCCTCCTGCCGGCAGCGGACGGTCATCCTGGCCGGGCACGCCGCCTTCGGCCGGCTGCTGGCCCGCTACGGATTCGAGCAGGTTTCCCTCTACGGCCTCAGCCCCGACGCCGAGCCGACGCCGGCCCGCCTGGTCGAGATCGTCCGGCTGGCCAAGGCGCGGGCCATCCGGGTCGTCTTCAGCGAGGTCGGCGAGCCGGCCAAGTTGGCGGACGCCCTTTGCCGCGAGATCGGCGCCCGGACGCTTCCCCTCAATCCCGGCCACAATCCTTCGCTCGAGGACCTCGGGCGGGGCCGCGGATTTATCGACATCATGAAGGACAACCTGAAGAGTTTGCTGGATGGCTGTCAAGAGCGCTGACAAGAAACGTCCGGCCGAAACGCTCGTTTCGGTCGAGGCGGTCTCCTTCGCCTATTCCGGCCATCCCGTTTTAAGCGACATTTCATTCGTAATCCGGGAAGGAGAGTTCCTGGCCGTGCTGGGCCCGAACGGCTCCGGGAAGACGACCCTCCTCAAGCTCATCCTCGGCCTGCTCCGGCCGGATCAAGGCCGGGTCCTTCTTATGGGAAAGCCCGTCGAGCAAGTCTCGGAACGGGCCTCGATCGGCTACGTCCCCCAGAAAGCGACCCATATCGATCCCTTTTTCCCGGCCTCGGTCCGGGAAGTCGTGGCCCTCGGACTGTCTTCGGTCAGACCCTGGGACGCGGCCGGAAAGAAGAAGGAAGGTGTGGCCATCCGCGGGGCCCTGGCCCAGGTCGGTATGGAGGAGCATCTCCGGCGGCCGATCGGGAGTCTTTCGGGCGGGCAGCAGCAGCGGGTGTTTATCGCCCGGGCCATCGTCAACCGGCCCCGGCTCCTGTTCCTCGACGAGCCGACGGCCGGCGTCGATCCCGAGACGGTCGAGCACTTCTACGACATGCTCGGCCGGCTCAACCGGGAGGAGGACATCACGATCGCGC
>Ga0315274_10001170_pt1 | contig 40779 bp, 37 predicted proteins | sample YL17G02_20_MG_FD_203700 | JGI IMG/M metagenome (GOLD analysis project Ga0315274, IMG submission 203700) | Sediment microbial communities from Yellowstone Lake, YNP, Wyoming, USA - YL17G02_20 | ecosystem: Environmental > Aquatic > Freshwater > Lake > Sediment | place: USA: Wyoming | collected...
GCGGTCAACTCGTTCGTTGATCCTCATGTAGAGATCGGATCTTTTCCAGGAAAGTCCAACCTGCAGAACATCGAGAGTTTGGCCCCGGTCTTGACCCTTGTGGATTCTCGAGAGCGGCACACCGGTTATCCTCTGCACTTCGAGCGCGCGTATGACGCGCCGGGCATTGACCTGTTTCATGGCGGCAAGGGTGATTGGGTCGACCTTCCTGAGCTCTTCGACAAGATGCGCTAGGCCCAGCAGCTTACATTCATGCTCCAGTTCTTCGCGTATCTCCTTCTTGGCAGCCGGTGCTTCAGCCAAGCCGTCAATAACAGCTTTCAGGTAGAGACCCGAACCTCCGACCAGGATCGGCAGCCGGCCACGGCTCTGGATTTCTTCGATAACTCTGCGCGCCTCCTGACCGTATTGCCCTGCACTGTACTCTGCCGAGGGCTCGAGGAAATCCACAAGATGATGCGGCACGCGCGCCCGGTCAGCTTTCGTTGGCTTCGCCGTCCCGATGTCGAGATACTTGTAGATTTGGCGTGAGTCTGCGGAGACAATTTCACCACGGAGAGTTTCAGCGAGAATCAGTGACAAGGCCGTCTTGCCTGAGGCAGTCGGACCAACAAGGGCGAGCATGCGGCGCGTTTTCAAACCTATGCCTGTTTCGCGAGAGCGTCTGAGAGTCCCGTGATCGGTGAAGGGTTTCCCTACTGTCCGTTCCATCCTTTTTTCCCGATGAGAGGAACAAATTTGAATCCCTTCATTTCCCGCCGTGAATAGGTTTCTCCGGTCCGTGTGACAACAACGAGGTCCTGCATATCCATATCTCCCACGGGGATCACCAGACGTCCGCCATCGGCAAGCTGCTTCAGGAGCGGATCAGGAACCTCAGGTGCTGCGGCCGTCACAATGATTCCATCATATGGTGCGAACTCAGACCACCCAATGGTGCCGTCCCCGGCCTTCGAGCCAATCCGGTATCCAAGCCGCTCGAACATTTTTCTGGCCTGCAGCAACAAATCGACATGACGCTCGATCGTAAAGACCTTGCAGCCAATCTCAGCAAGGATCGCTGCCTGGTAGCCAGAACCGGTCCCGATCTCGAGCACTTTTGCATCGGACTTCGCGGCGAGATGTTCGGTCATGAAGGCAACGGTGTATGGCTGAGAAATAGTCTGTTGCTTTGCGATGGGGAGCGCAGTGTCATCATACGAGCGATTCACAAACGGCTCGGATACGAAGAGATGCCGTTCGATCTTCCCCATGGCTTGCAGGAGACGCTCGTCAGTTATTCCACGGTCGCGCAGCAATGCGATCATTTCGCGACGTTCGTCATCAAATCGGCCCATCAATACTCCTTCAGAAGCACAGAAAGAAACTTCTTCGTTGTTTGCCAGTGCGTCATGTGACTCCCCGCGTCGCTGTAAATCGTGGCGATGGGGACAAATCCGATCCGAAAGCCCCTCAGTGCTGCCCGGATGAGTACCTCCGTCTCGGCCTCAAATCCCTCTGACTCCATCACCATGCTTGACAGAACGCTTGAGGATATGAGCCGGAACCCTGACTGACTGTCCTTGATCATCCTGCCGGTCCGGGCTGAAACGAGGAGAGAAGTGATGCTATTGGACAGCATCCGGTGCAGCGGCATCCCTGTCCCGATTTTTCTACGGTATCCTATCAGCATGTCGAATGTACCTCTCTCCCATGCCTCAAGAAACGTCGGGATATCTTTGGGACTGTGCTGCAAATCTGCATCGATCGTCAAGACAGCTTCGTATCTCTGCTGGCGTTGGATAGACTCGAAGCCGGACCGCAGGGCGGCTCCCTTGCCGCGGTTCCTGTCATGGCGGATAACACGAACTCCTGCCTTGCCCGCAACTGCCCCCGTCTCATCCGTGGAACCATCATCGACGACGACAATGTCCTCCTTCGCAATGTAATGAGCCAGCTCTCCCAGAAGAGGCTTCAGAGTCGGGGCAGCGTTGTATGCCGGTACGACGGCTGCTATCATGACTGACGTTCCGTGTCCTTCAAGGCGTCAGCGACGAGCGCGACGCGTTTCATTTCTTTCACATCATGCACTCTCACGATATGGGCACCGCGGAGGATGCAGGCTGCGACAGCAGCTGCCGTACCCTCCAACCTCTCATCAATTTTCAGCTGGAGAATTTTGCCAATGAACGACTTGCGGGACGGACCTACCAGCACGGGATAACCAGGTGGCGAGCAAGCCCTAAGGTTCCGCATCAATTCTAAATTATGGTTGAGGTTCTTGCCGAATCCAATTCCCGGATCCACGATAATTTGTTTCACTCCCGCCTTGTGCGCCAATGTTGCTTGTCCCGCGAGGAACTCGCGCACTTCTTGAACCACGTCCACATAGTGCGGGTTCTCCTGCATAGTTCTTGGCGTGCCCGCCATGTGCATGAGCACGACGGTTGCTCGTTGCCGGAGCACCACCGCAAGCATCTGAGGATCAGATGTTAAACCGCTGATGTCATTCACGATGCAGGCGCCAGCTTCGAGGGCAGCATTCGCGACTTGCGATTTGTACGTATCAACCGAAATTGGAATGTCAATTCTTCGTGCAAGTTGTTCTATAACCGGCACAACCCTTCGGATCTCCTCGTTTAGCGGCAGCGGATCTGCGCCGGGCCTCGTGGATTCACCGCCAATATCAACCATATCCGCACCATCGGTCGCAAGTTTCTCACCTTGTGCGACAGCGTTTTCGAGATCAAAATACCGGCCACCATCCGAGAACGAATCCGGCGTAACATTCAAGATCCCCATCAAATGAGTACGGGACGAACAATCGATCGTTTTCCCGGGAAACTCTAGAAGGAGTGGTGTCATGTCATGATCCGGAGGTTAAGCTCATTCATGCAATCGCAGAAGTGGGAGCAAGACATCTGTAAATCCCGGTGCCAGGATTCTGTTCAGCATCACGGCTCGCTGCATGAATGATAGAAACCGCACGTGGGGCAGATCAGTTTGCACTTCCGGTTTTCAAGGATTGTTCCGCAGCTAACGCAGTATTGCCAGTAGTGTTTCTCTCCCATCGCACACACGTCAGGCTCGACGGGTTCACCCTTGAGACGACTGGAATTTGATTGACTCAACTGACTTTGCGGCATGCGAGGCCCCGGCAAAGTGTAATTACCACGCCAACCTCGACAATCCTATCCCCAGTGCTTTCGCAGCTCCACTCATGTTGAATGGTTCTCGTTCTGTGGTGCGCACAGGAACATCGAGTGAAGAATGATAGTATGCAGAGAAGTCAACCAACACGGTGTCCGGAGGACCTTTCCATGCTTTGGACGACCATCCCGGAGTCTGCGGGAGTGCTTTCCGTTCATTCCATGCACTGGTGTAGATTGTCATCGCTGGAATCTTGATCTCGGGCACTTTCAGCCTCCGCAGGCGTCGCGGAAAGAATACGTAGGAATCTGTACCACCTTGGGAAGGGTTCGTTGTAGATTCAAACCAGAAGCCCTTCTTGCCGGCGAATTCCTCTCCAACAGTCTCGAAAGTCCGCAGCAGATGTTCGTTGTAGTCAACGTCGTTTGACTCGAAATAGATGCAATCACGAGATGCACCAGTCCCAACTCCATCGAGGTTGACAACACCCTGAAGGTTCATCAAATCATCTGCATGCCTTTTCACATAGTGCTCGGTGGAGTAGATTTCAGTACCCCAGATCGCGAACCGGATCGTACATTGCGGTTTGGGGATTCGCCCGCTGCGAACGAGCGAATTCAGAACTCTCGCTGTCTCGAGAACCGTGGAGACGCCGGAAGCGTTATCGTCAGCTCCCGGCCCTCCGGAATCGGAATCGCCGTGCGCACAGACGAGATAGAATTTTTCCGTCTTTCCTTCAAGCGTTGCCAAAACAGTCTTCGGACTTGCGGAATCCACATCGGTCCGAACTGAAAAGCTGATCACAACGTCGAGTGAATCCTTCAACGCCCTTTTCAGGCTGACCCCATTATTGCGGGATAGGTTGAACAGCGGGATTGGATTCGTACCCGTTTCTGGAAGATGACTGATCATCGCCCAATCCGAGTAGGCACCTTCCAGGGTTGGCGAAATCAGCAAGAGGCATCGAGCCCCTGCTTCGGCGAATCGGCGATAGGTTTTCTCGGAAGGCAGAACGTCAAGAAGAACCGCTTTTCCCTTCAGGTCTCTTGGAGATGCGATTTCTGGCAGTCCAACGTAAGTGACAGAGGCATTCGATTTTGGCACGGAAGGAGAATAGCCGCCGGGCCATTCATTTCTCACAAGATCCCTGAGGCGGCGAGGCGAGTCCACCTTGAGGCTCCATTGCCCGAGCTCAAACGCAAGACGCTTCGGGTCTTTCTCGACAATTGGTCTATAGCCGGCTTGCTTGAACTGACGGGTGAGATACGCGACGGCTTTGTCGCCGGATCTCGTACCTCCCGTCCTGGGGCCAAACCCGACCAACTCGCGCACTTGTTCGAGCAATCGGGAAGTGGAAACGGACTTCGCGAACTCGCGCTCGGCCTTCGTCTGTGAGGGGGCAAGAGAGCAAAGAACAATGAGAGCAAACGCGGTTGTGCAGATGCGGGGACGAGCGAGCCTCAGAAATTGCATCAGACAGACTGGTGTTGTGAGAACGGAGGTCTATTGCTCCATGGTACCAAATAGTTCCTCGTCTGGCAATCCAAAAATCGTGTGGGGTTGGAACAAACCCCAACCCCACAATTCAATGCGAGAACTGATCTACTTTCCCAGAACGAACTTCTTGTAGCGGGCATTGATTCTTCCCCAGTGGAGATTGGAGAAGAAGTTGTCGATGTACTTCGCGCGTCCCGGACCGTCTTTGTGGTAGTACGCATGTTCAAAGACATCGCATGAAATGAGCGGTACTCCGCCCCAGATTGCACCATAGTGATGTTCGTCGACGGTCACGTTGAGCAGCCGACCTGAGTACAAGCGATCGAAAACTAGCAAGCCCCATCCGCTCAGCTTTGCAGAAACGGTCGCTGCCTTGAGATCTGCCTTCCACGCCTCGAACGAGCCGAACTCTTTCTCGATGGCAGCCTTGACTTCTGGCCCCTCATTTGGGTCGCCATTGCCGCCCAGCACTTCCCAGTAGATGTCGTGAAGAAGTGCCCCAGCGTGATTCCAGGTAAATCGGCGCTTCAACTCACCGACGACGCTGTAGTTTCCATTCGCAGTGCTTCGATCTGCCGTTTCAAGTGCCTTTTCAATATTGTTCAACGCGGTGACGTACCCTTTGTGGTGCGTGTTGTAGTGCCAGTCGGTCGTCTCCGGACTCACCACATTTGCCAGGAGCTTCTTGGCATCCTCGTCTGAGTACGGCCGGGGATTGAATTTCCATTCGTATGCCATGCTTGTTCCTTTCTTATAGTATGATTACTGAAGTGGATAGTGCGAGATTCAAAATCTGTTTGCCGAGCGAGGGCCGCCCAGGCGAAAATCAGCCGAAGTTTAGCATAAGTTTCGCTGCTTCTGACATCATACCCGGATTCCATGTCGGGTCAAACACAAGATCGACTTTGACATTTTGAACGCCCTGAACCTGTTGCACACGTCGACGCACGTCTGCGGCGATCATCGGTCCCATGCCGCAGCCGGGGGCAGTAAGCGTCATCGTGACGAAAACATTTGCCTCATCCGGAATTACATCATCGACACGCACATTGTAGACGAGTCCCAGGTCGACAATATTCACCGGGATTTCAGGATCGTAGCATTGCTTCAGCGCCTCCCAGAGACGAACCTCGAGACCGGATTCAACAGTGATCACACGACTTCCGACCTGTACCTCAACAGGCTGGAACGTCGATCCTTCTTGGGGGCTCTCAACCGACGATGGCTGGCTGTCATCCATTGATAGCTCCTCGATCAAACTCCAAATGAGTGGCCGCAACCGCAAGTCTTGGCCGCCTGAGGATTGTTGAAGACGAAACCTCGCCCATTCAAACCATCCGACAAATCTAGCATCGTACCAAAAAGATAGAACTGGCTCTTTGGGTCGATACAGATGGCTATCCCTTCCCGTTCATAGACAGTGTCGCGTTCCCTGGGTTCCTCGTCAAACGCCAAAACGTACGTCAGGCCCGAGCAACCTCCTCCTTTGACTCCAAGCCGCAGACATTGTGATTCAGGGATATTGTTCTCCTGCTTGATTTTCCGGACCTCCTGCGCGGCTCTCGCTGTGAGAGTGACAATATCTTCCGTTTTCTCCTGAATCTCGATGATTGTTTCTGCCATGACCAGACTCCCCTTCTTCGTGATTCTTGATTGTCCCTTGCGTTTACTCGGTAGAAACAGTTTCCACGTTCGCGTCCAAAGCGTTTCTCATGGTGTGCCAGGCCAGGCTGGCACACTTCACTCGTGCAGGAAATTCGCTGACGCCGGAGAACGCGGCAAGTTTTCCTAGGCGCTCAAAGCTCGCATCGGCCAACGTCCCTGTCACGAGATCGCGAAACAATGCAAACAGCCTCCTAGCTTCCTCAATGCTCTTTCCTTTCAGAAGCGTGGTCATTATGGAGGCTGATGCTTTCGAGATTGCACAGCCTGAGCCCTGGAAGGCCACATCTGTAATAGTCTCTCCGTCGAGCTTGAGATATAGAGTATAGTGATCACCGCACAAGGGGTTGAAGCCCTCGAGTACCCGGCTCGCACCGTCGAGCGCCTTGAAGTTGCGGGGGTTCTTGTTGTGCTCGAGAATAATTTCTTGATAGAGTGACCGGAGATCCGGCATTAATGAAACACCTCTTTCACCTTGTGGATGCCCCTCACAAGGTCATCAACTTCCGATTTCGTGTTATAGAGGGCAAACGATGCACGCACTGTCGCGGGAATGCCAAACCTTGTCATGACCGGTTGTGCACAATGATGTCCTGTACGAACGGCGATCCCTTCCTGATCAAGAATCGTCCCAACATCATGTGGATGGATATCTTCCAGGACAAACGATAGGACGCCGGCCTTCTCCTTCGCATTGCCAATGATCCGAACACCGGGAATGGAGGAAACTCTTTCCGTGGCATAGCTGAGGACATCGTGTTCGTGGAGAGCAAGTGCATCCCAGTTCAGAGACTCAAGGAAATCGAGCGTCACGCCAAACGCCACCCCATCCGCGATGCTCGGTGTACCGGCTTCGAACTTGTGGGGGAGGTCGTTGAACAACGTCTTCTCGAACGTCACGGATCGAATCATGTCTCCGCCGCCCTGGTACGGTGGCATGCGCTCCAGGAGTTGTTTCTTGCCGTAGAGCACGCCGAAACCGGTGGGACCGTACATCTTATGCGCCGACAAGGTGTAGAAATCGCAATCGAGATCGCGAACGTCCACACGTCGATGGGCAACCGCTTGGGCACCATCAACCAGCACAGGGACACCATGCTCATGGGCAAGTCGGATCAACTCTTTGACCGGATTGACACTTCCGAGTGCATTCGAGATATGCGTAACAGCGACAATCTTCGTCCGATGGGTGATGAGGCGAGCATAGTCGTCGAGAAGTATTTCACCTCTGTCGTTGATCGGGGCGACCTTCAGTTGGGCCCCGGTCTGCTCGCAGAGCATCTGCCAGGGAACAATGTTGGAGTGATGCTCCATCGCCGAGATCAAGATCTCGTCCCCCTTGCCGACGTTTGCTCTTCCGAAGGTTCCCGCCACCAAATTAATTGCCTCAGTCGTCCCCCGGACAAATACAATTTCTTTGTCAGAAGCGGCGTTCAGGAATTGCCGAGTCTTGGTACGCACACGCTCGTAGGCAGCTGTGGCTTCTTCACTCAGGTAGTGAACACCCCGATGGATATTCGAATTCAGATGGCGATAGTACCAACTGAGGGCCTCGATCACTGCCTCAGGCTTCTGCGTCGTCGCGGCATTGTCAAGGTACACAAGTCGCTTCTCCCGCACGAGCTCCCGAAGTATCGGAAAGGAAGAGCGCATCCCCTCTACATCGAATGTGCGGCCCCCGAGCTTCGGGCCTGGATTGTTCACCGTCGTTGTCATCGTTATTCCCCGAAGGTGCGACCGCGATGAAGCCGTTCATGGACAAGAGCCTCGAGCTGCTTACGCATCGCGTCATCATGGATCCTGTTCACCACATCGCTTGCGAATGCGAACGTCAGGATATCGCGTGCCATCGGCTCATCAATTCCCCGTGAGCGCAGGTAAAACACCTGTTCGGCATCGAGCTGGCCAATAGTGGCCCCATGGGTGCATTTCACGTCATCCGCAAAAATCTCGAGCTGCGGCTTCGTGTCCACGGTTGCGTCGTCCGACAGGAGGAGCGTTTTATTTGTCTGCTTGGCATCTGTCTTCTGCGCACCCGGGCGGACAAAGATCTTCCCATTGAATACGCCCCTCGACGCGCCGTCGAGAATTGCCTTGTAAAGCTCATGACTTGCGCAATGCGGGTTCGCGTGGTCGATCGTTGTATGGTTGTCAATCAACTGCGATCCTGTTCCCAGCGAGAGCCCGTTGAGTGTGCATTCAATCCCCTCGCCTTCCAGGACCGCAGCAATGTTATTCCGCACAATGGAGCCACCCAAAGAAATGGAGTTCGACGTCAATGCCGAATGGCCACTCATCGCCGCGTGCGTCATGGAAATGTGAAAAGCCTCTGTGCTCTCGTCTTGCATCTTGTCATGCTCAATAATTGCCCCATCGCCGAGGAACATTTCCGTAACGACATTGGTGAAGTACTGCCGGCACTGTAAGAATGCGAAACTCTCCACAATCGTTGCCTGACTGTTCTTCCCAACAACAACGAGGTTCCTCGGAGTGATGAGCGCGGATTCCCGGCCGGTAGCCAGGAACAGGAAATGGACTGGTTCCTCCAGGACTGTGTCGTCCGGGAGATACAGGAATGCTCCGTCGACAAGGAATGCGGTGTTCAAGGCGACAAACGGCGTCTCATCGAGTTTCACCAGCCTTCCGAGGTAGTCTTCCACCGCTTTGTGACGGCTTCGTGTAGCGGCTGCAAGCGATCCGCACTGAACTCCCTTCGGCAGCGAGGCGGCCGTGGAGAGGTTGCCGGAGAAATGTCCATTCACAAAAACGAGCCGATGCGAGGCCGGCAACGCCAGGTGCTCAATTTGAGCGCGAGTCAATCCGCCGCCGCTGTAACGCACCACGGGCTCGAATCCGATTCTCGCTATAGGTGCCACATTTGTGAATTTCCACTCCTCCTGACGGTTCGTTGGAAATCCTGTTTCCTGAAATCGGCCGATCGCTTCTCGCCGAAGCTGGTGCAAGGGCGTGTGCGCATCACCGTTCAGAGAACGCTCGAATGCATCGAAGTGCGATTTGTACCAATCCAGAGGTTGACCGAATTCATTCACGGTTTGTGGCTCCTACGCTTGCACGGACATGCGTTCGAAATCTTCCTTCACCCAGTCGTACCCTTTTTCCTCGAGCGCCAGGGCCAGGTCCTTCCCGCCTGACTTAACAATGCGACCGTCGACCAACACGTGCACGAAGTCAGGCACGATATAGTTAAGCAAGCGTTGATAGTGTGTCACGACGATAATCGCGTTATCTTTCCTGCGGAGCTTGTTGACCCCGTCCGCCACGATGCGGAGCGCATCGATGTCGAGGCCGGAGTCGGTCTCGTCGAGAATGGCAAGTTTCGGCTCCAGAACTGCCATGTGAAAAATCTCGTTGCGCTTTTTCTCTCCGCCTGAGAAACCTTCGTTCACCGGCCGGTTAAGCAACGTTTCGTCGAGTTCAACAAGCCGCATCTTCTCTTTGATCACCTGAAGAAAGTCAACCGCATCAATTTCTTCGAGACCTTGGTACTTCCTGATCGCGTTGAGCGCCGATTTCAGAAAGTAGGTGTTACTGACCCCGGGAATTTCGACCGGGTACTGAAACGCGAGAAAGAGACCTTCGCGGGCCCGCTCCTCTGGATCCATCTCCAGAAGGTCTTTTCCGCCATAGCGGACGCTTCCCGCGGTGACGACATATGTGTCGCGCCCCGCAAGAACCTGGGCCAGCGTGCTCTTCCCTGAGCCGTTAGGACCCATGATTGCGTGCACTTCGCCGGGATTCACCGTCAGCGTTATGCCGTTCAAAATTTCCTTGCCTCCAATGCTTGCGTGAAGATCCCTGATTTCTAACATCGTTCTTTCCCTTATTTGAATTGATGCGTTGAATGGCTCAGCGTCAACGCTAGCCGACACTTCCCTCGAGACTGACACCCAGCAATTTCTGAGCTTCCACGGCAAACTCCATCGGAAGCTCGCGGAAAACCTCCTTACAAAAACCGTTCACAATCAAGTTAACGGCATCCTCGGTCGAAAGGCCGCGCTGTTTACAGTAGAAAATCTGATCCTCTCCGATTTTCGATGTTGACGCCTCATGTTCCACCGTGGATGAAGTATTCTTCACCTCGATATAGGGGAACGTATGCGCCCCGCATTTGTCGCCCAACAAGAGCGAATCGCACTGAGAGAAATTGCGGGAATTGGCAGCTGCTTTCTTCACGTCAACCAGGCCACGGTAGGAATTCTGCCCACGGCCGGCTGAAATGCCCTTAGAAACAATGGTGCTTCGACTATTCTTGCCGATGTGGATCATCTTCGTTCCCGTGTCGGCCTGCTGGTAGTTATTCACAACAGCGACGGAATAGAACTCGCCCACCGACTCATCGCCCAGCAGCAGAACGCTAGGATATTTCCAGGTAATTGCCGAACCGGTCTCAACCTGCGTCCAGGAAATTTTGGATCCCGTCCCCATGCACTTCCCGCGCTTCGTCACAAAATTGTAGATGCCTCCCCTGCCTTGCTTGTCGCCCGGATACCAATTCTGGACCGTAGAATACTTGATCTGGGCGTTGTCACCGACTGCAATTAACTCAACCACGGCCGCGTGGAGTTGATTCTTGTCGCGCATCGGTGCGGTGCAGCCTTCAAGGTAGCTGACGTAGGAGTCTGCTTCCGCGACAATAAGTGTTCGTTCGAACTGACCGGTGTTCGCTGCATTGATGCGAAAGTAGGTCGACAGCTCCATCGGGCATCGAACACCCTTAGGTATGTAGCAGAACGAACCATCGCTGAATACAGCTGAATTCAGAGCGGCAAAGAAGTTGTCGTTCGCCGGCACGACTGAGCCAAGGTACTTTCGCACTAGCTCGGGGTGGTTCTGAACTGCCTCAGAGAACGAGCAGAAGATTATTCCGAGCTCCATCAACTTCTCTCGAAATGTCGTTGCCACGGAAACGCTGTCAAACACGGCATCTACGGCAACGCCACTAAGGCGTTCCTGTTCCTGAAGCGAGATTCCCAGCTTCTCGTACGTTTTGCGAAGCTCCGGATCCACCTCCGACAAACTCTTGAGCTGTTTCTTAGGTTTCGGTGCCGAGTAGTAGATGATGTCCTGATAATCAATGACGGAGAATTTGACGTTGGGCCATCTCGGTTCCGTCATGGTTTGCCAGTGCCGGAATGCTTTCAGGCGCCAGTCAAGAAGCCACTGAGGTTCCTTCTTCTTTTCAGAAATGAAGCGGATAGTTCCTTCGCTCAGCCCTTTTGGCGCTTCGTCGGCCTCAATGTCAGTGACGAAGCCCCACTTGTACTCTTGGTTGGCAAGTTCTTCAATCGTGTTGGTTTCAGTACTCATCTTGGGAACGTTTCAGTTGATCCGAAATGATCGAGTTATGTTAGCGAAGCGTTCGTGGTTTTTGCGCCACCCGCCGGTGCTGTGGTTCTTGGAGCGGCATCAGGCTTCGTTGATTGCTTCCTGAACTCATCGAAGTTCAGCATCCATGATCCTGGCATGATAGCCCTGAGAATTCCGGCCGCGGCAAGTTTTTTGACAAGTTCCACTGCGAGTTCCTCTGCCCGGCCGTACGCCAGACGCGATCCGCTTTCTTGCACATATGCCATGAGACCGTACTGAACATCGCGAAAGAAGATATTTGACAAATGACAAAGTTGAAATCGAGTTTTGAGAAACCTGAGAAAGTGGTGCTTGTCTGGAACGAGTGCTGCGAGTGTTGTCATGAGTTTAGCTTCAGATGCCTGTCGCTCATTCAGATGATTTCCCGGACTGTCATCCGGTCAAAAAGAACATTAAGGTTGCGTTGCAGCTTGCCGAGCGGACGGCGGATCGTGCAATTGTAAAAGAGATAGCAGCCCGCCGGGCCTTCGGTGTAACACTCCGCGACCATCGGCCTGGAGTCTTCGATTATGCGGATCACGGAAGCAACCTTGAGATCTTCCGGCCTCTGCGAGAGTGTATAACCACCCTTCACACCTTGTAATGAGCGAATAACTCCGGCTCGCGCGAGCTTCTGCAGGATTTTAGCAAGAAGCTCGTACGGAAGGTTATACTCCTTGGCTAGTTCCTTCGTAGTCACAACATTTCCGGCGGGTTTCATTGCCATATGCCTGAGGGCTATAAGCCCGTATTCGACTTTCTTGGAAAGCTGTAACATGATATACGACCTAGACAGTCCTACATTTGGCCAAAAAAAATCAAGGGTTTTTCCCTCGAAACCAACCTAAATATAAGGCAAGAACACACAAAATGTCAAGCGAATTCCCAAGAGTTGTTCACCTTGGTATAACACAAAGCCCTACTCCTGCGTTCCCAGGCACCGTCGTGGGCGCCCCCGCGGGCATCACTATGTGCTCTTCCCACTCATTTCCGATTACCCACCGCCAAGGCACGGAACGTTCCTCGCATGATGAGCCCCCACCCCCATTCCCTCAAAATCCAGAAGCGTGGCTTCGTGAGATGAATAGGACTACCGTGGACAATTCCGAGCACAACCCACTCCACTTCTTGTCTCGCCACAAATGGAAATCATTTCCTCTCATCTTCACCGGTCCTCGCATTCTTGTTTCTTCAGACATCGATTGCTACTTTGAATGTGAAAGGAAACTGCGATGAACATCGGAATCACATGCTATCCAACTTATGGCGGCAGCGGCGTCGTCGCGACTGAACTGGGAATAGCCCTCGCGGAACGGGGCCATTCCGTGCATTTCATCAGCTACGCGCTCCCCATGCGACTTACTGGCTTCACGGACAATGTGCTTTTCCATGAAGTCGAGATGTCGAACTATCCGCTCTTCGATTTTCCTCTTTATACGCTTGCTCTCGCCAGCAAGATGGTCGAGACGGCCAAGTACGAAAAGCTTGACCTGTTTCATTGTCACTACGCCATTCCGCATGCCACCAGTGCGTACCTCGCCAAGCAAATGCTTGAGCCCATCGACACAAAAGTGATCACCACACTGCATGGCACAGACATAACACTCGTCGGTCTCGAGCCAAGCTTTCTTCCCGTGATGAAATTCAGCATCGAGCGGAGCGACGGTGTCACTGCAGTTTCACGGTTTCTCAAGGAGAAGACACTGACGAACTACGGCATCGACAAGGAGATCGAGGTCATCCCGAACTTTGTCGATACGCGAAAGTACTATCGCCATCCGCAGGAGGCCCCCCCCCATTTTGCCTCCCCAGGAGAGAAAATCATCGTTCACATTTCCAATTTCCGACCTGTCAAGAGAGTCGCCGACGTCATCCGCATCTTCGATCAGATCCACAAGAAACTCCCTTCGCGGCTCGTCATCGTCGGAGATGGTCCCGACCGCTCTCAATGTGAACTTCTCTGCCGAGAGCTCGGTATCCACGATCACGTCAAATTTCTCGGAAAGCAAACCGACGTCATTCACGTTCTTTCAACTGCCGATCTCTTCCTGATGCCAAGCCAATCGGAGAGCTTTGGCCTGTCTGCTCTCGAAGCGATGGCGTGCGGAGTTCCGGTCGTCTCTTCGAGTGTCGGGGGTCTCCCCGAACTTCAACTCCATGGCAAGACCGGCTTCATTGCGGAAATCGGCGACATCGACCGGATGTCCAAGTATTCCATCGACCTACTTTCGAATGCCTCAAAGCATCAGCTCTTCGCGGAGGCTGCTCGTCAACGAGCGACGGAGTTTGACGCCTCAAAGATTGTCGCACAGTACGAAGAGTACTATCAGAGAGTTCTCGCGCAATAGAATCGGCCGATCGCCGCCGATCTCAGCAGAAACAGTAAACCGGCAACCGTATGCACGATCGTCATGATTCTGAACTTCACCAGTCGTTGGTCGAGGAACTTGTAGAGATCTTCAAGCAGAAGGGATTTCGTATACTTGGTGCAGAAAACGTGGCGGGGTTTGCTCCCGCCCACCCCTTGCCCAACGATGGCTACGGTGACCAGGAACCGAAGACCCCTGACATCTTTGCATTTGACGAGAAGAACCGGTGTTACGCCATAGGGGAGGCAAAAACAGGGGAAGGCGACCTAGAAACCGATCATGCGCTGACGCAGTATAACGTCTATCTCGATCAATTTGACAACCGGGCGGGTACCCGGGCGACGATGTACATCATCCTCCCTGCCACAAAGATACCCGAGTTCAACTCCCTCATCACACACTACATTCACCCCGACTACTGGAATCACATTGTTGTTGTTACCTCGCAGTTGGTCCGCCCCTGATTATCCCGATCGCAGCCTGGCAAAGCGGACTAGTAGATTCTTGATCCCAAAGTCCTCGAAGTCCACCACAACCTTCATCGCATCTCCCTTTCCGGTCACGCGAATCACCTTCCCCCTGCCAAACATTTCGTGCCGGACGTAAGTCCCCTGTTTGATCTCCACCGACTCCTGACTCTCGTTCTCGTAATCCGGTGTCTCATCTGAGAAATACTGCGCCTCTCGCTCGATTTTCCGATCCACCGGGGCGCGGCGACCTGTCGGAGCTGTTCGGTGTGCAGATTCAGCAATGCCGGTGCCCACCGATCTTCCGTGCACCACGTCCATTTGGTCTTCACCAATCTCAGAAAGGAACCGGGAGGGCGATGCGAACGCCGACTCTCCGAACCGGTAGCGCATCCGAGTCAGCGAGAGGTAGAGTTTCGACTGGGCCCTCGTGATGCCGACATACATCAATCGTCGCTCTTCTTCAAGCTCGGCACGCTCAATCGAATTCGAATAGAACGGGAGAAGACCCTCTTCGACTCCGGCAATAAACACAACCGGGAATTCCAGCCCCTTTGAAGCGTGAAGCGTCATCAAGGTCACGGCATTACGAGAATCGTCCCACGAATCGATATCCGAGACGAGTGATACTTCCTCAAGAAAAGCTTCGAGCGTACCATCAGGGTGTTCGTCGCCAAATTCTGTTATGGCCGACAGGAGCTCTTGAACATTCTCCCAGCGCCCCATAGATTCGGTGGTCCCTTCTTCCTTATAGGTCCGGAGAATCCCCAGATCATCCACCATCGATCGGCTTAGCTCGCTGAACGACACTTTCGGCCGAAGGGCAATATATTTCTTGACGAACTGCGAGAATTGCGCAATTCCCTTTCGAATCCTCTCCTGAATAGCATCTATTTCATGGACCCGCGCGCACGCCTCAAAGAGACTCAGTTTCTTTTCATGCGCAAATCCCTGCAATCGCTCCACGCTTGTGCCGCCGATTCCTCTTTGAGGATAATTGATGCATCGCAAAAGGCTTTCATCATCTCGCTGGTTCACGACCACTCGGAGGTACGCCAGCACATCCTTTATTTCCTTCCTCTCGTAGAATCGAATTCCACCAACGATGACATACGGCATGCCGTTTCTGCGGAATACATCCTCGAGAGACCGCGATTGCGCATTCGTGCGATAAAGAACCGCGAAGTCTTTCAAGGCGCGCTGCTCTGCCGCGATCTCCGTCTGCACAGCATTCAGGATCTGATGTCCCTCATCGCGGTCATCAACGCACTCCAGTAGTCTGGGTTTGTGGCCCGCCTGGTTGTCCGTCCAGAGATCTTTCTTCAGTTGATCAATGTTGAACTTGATCAGCCGGTCGGCCGCACTGAGAATGAACTTCGTCGAACGGTAATTCTGTTCAAGCCGGAACGTCATGCACTCCGAGTAATCCCGTGAGAAATCGAGGATGTTTCTGATGTCGGCGCCGCGGAACGCGTAGATACTTTGGGCATCATCCCCAACGACACAGATGTTCTGATGATCTTGTGCAAGGAGCTTGATCACCTCGTATTGCGCCCTGTTGGTATCCTGGAATTCATCGACCAAAACGAACCTGAACCGATGGTGATATTTCTTCAAGATCTCGGGATGACGTCGGAACAACTCTATGGGCTTGATCAGAAGATCATCAAAATCCATCGCGTTGCTGCGATGCAGAAGCTTGGTGTACTCGGAATAGATCTGCGCTATTTTTTCGTCCAGGATGTCCCGTGCTGCATTTCCGTATTCCGCCGGCCCAATCAGCTGGTTTTTCGCGCTGCTGATGCGGGCTCTGACTGCCTGGCCCGGGATCTGCTGTGTGGAGATATTGAGAATCTCCATGCAACGTCGAAGCGCACTCAACGAATCATCTGAATCGTAGATGGTAAACGACCGTGTGTAGCCGAGGTGCTCGGCCTCTTTCCTCAGAATCCGGGCGAACATCGAGTGAAACGTTCCCATCCAGACGTCAGCCGCTTTGGCTCCCACCAGGCGGATGATGCGCTCCTTCATCTCATTGGCCGCTTTGTTGGTGAAGGTAAGAGCCAGAATCTGATGAGGTGGGACGCCGCAACTGATGAGGTATGCGACACGGTAGGTTAATACCCGCGTCTTCCCGCTGCCAGCGCCGGCGATAATCATGACCGGGCCGTTGAGCGCCTTGACTGCTTCTTGCTGGACCTTGTTGAGATCACTCAGGAATGACATAACCTTACAGGCATATCTTGGTTCAGGATGAGGAAAAACGCACTGAGTATAGCGAAATCAGAGCAGAAAGGCAACGAGGGTTGAACGCCCTCGTCTCAAGAAGAAGGGTCGCGAAAATCCCTGTAACTCCGTTCAGTAAACATAGGAGGAATCCTGCAGAATTTGATTCCCACCCAACAAATGGAAAAAGTATTCCTTTCCATTTGCAGGTTTTGGAACACTCAGCGCAAGAGTAGTGTCAAATCGGACTTCGATTGCCTCGTATTTGAAACCTGAGTCATAGACCTCTCTTGCATATACGACAATTTCGAAGAGCGTATCGGTCCGCTGATACGCCACACCCTCGAAACTAGAACCAGAAGTCCAACCCAGCACTCCAGACATTGAAACACGAATGTTGTCATAGCGGGATGTGTCCGGAACGGACAAGGAAGAGACATCCGCAAGAACTCGGTACGAGTAGCGCTCCACCGGCCCAGGGATGTTGCATCCGGCCGTGCTCATCAGAGAGCATAGCAAGCAGAGTATGATCCCTCGCGCAAAGCCCATAGACGACACCTCGTCATTGATGTTCAGAAGAACGCCCTCGCCTCAACCCTCCCGGTATGCACCGCCGCTCTTCCTCCTTCCGACCTTCCATCATACCCCACACTTAACTGAACATATTGGCTAATCCTGTAGTCAAAAGCAAGACGCCATTGATATGTTTTGCCAATTGCCCTCCCATTTGTAAACTCAAATGGATATTCTGCCAACAAAGATCCGGGCCCGGTCGCTACCCACGCTTCCTCGCGTTGAATCTCGCTGCGGAGCTGTCCGCCGTCGAGAAGCGAATAGGCCAGACGAGCGAATTGCTCATTCAGGTTTGCTTCCATCTCTCCTCCCGTGATTCTGTTCGTCACTTGCGAAAGAGCGATCCCGAACGCGATCTCCCATTCGGAGTATGGGCGGTAGGAAAATTCCGTTCGGAGCTCATCCGATGAGAGATTTCTCTGACGCGGCGAGACGATTGAGGTGAGTAGCTGGTCGATTTTGTTAATGAATTCCGTTTGATTCCCGATTTCTTTCAGGAGCTGCGACCGAACCCGGAGAGAGCGCTCACGCCCATATCCTCGCTCAGAATTCCCGATCAACCTGAGCAATCCCCGTCTCTCATTGAAGCGTAGCCGCATGGAAAACGAAGGATCGGATTCGAAGAGGTAGAGGTCCTGCGTGAAGATCTGCGCTCCTGAGATTGTTGTGCTGTCATTCAGAAATCTCGTCAGGCGCACCAGGTAGAGGTCAGCCGGATCTGCTCCTGTCCCCCTTTCCTCGATCCTAACGACCGTTTCGGCTGAGAGCGCGGTCAACACCTTTTCCAGCGCGCTCTTCGGTTGTGAAACCCACCGGGCTGGCGCGAGGCGGACGCGCAGCCCAACTTTCACATCTGAAACTGGAACGAGTTGGTCGTCAGTCACGAAGATCGCTGCATAGTCTCCGTCGAACCGAGTCTGCTCAAATTCCGATTCATCTGGGAGTCCGTTATGGTTAGTGTCCCCTCTGTAAAGATAATTCCCGGTTCCCTTTGGGACCCTTATGAAAACTCGTTTCATCGGTGCCGAACGCTCGCGTGCGAACTCATACAGGGCATCGAGATCGACTGCCCGCCGAAGAGGCGCGTACCGCGTCTGTGAGCGAACGAGGATGGTGTTGGTGCTTGCATTTCCGTTCCTGCTAAACTCCGGAGACATCTCTGTTTTTCGCAGCGAAAGAGCGACCGTGGTCGACAGTGAATTCCATTCCTGCAGGCGGACGTCATAGAGCTGCGTAACGGCCTTGAAAGCTCTGCCCAGGGCTCCCAAAGCTGCACTGTCCTCAGTCCGGAATTGAACTTCAGCAGAAGCAGCCAATGGTTCCATTCTCAGCAGTACAACAGCGGGAGCGATCTCGACGAAGCGAAAGCTCCCGCGAGAGAGAGAGTTTGATGAAGTGAGCTGTTCTTGACGATCCTCCATGGCGAATCGGACAGCCGGTTGCACATTCCCGACCTGATAAGAAAGGTTGCCGGCTTGCCGGATCCAAGTGGATCTGTTGGCTGAGGGATAATTCTCGGTTCGGACGATTTCACTCGAAAAACTCGCCTTCGATCGTGAAGAGTCAGCGAAAGAACCCTGGAAGGTCCACCTGCTAGAATTCACGCTCCCCTTGCGCTCCAGAGAGCCGTAATCAGCTTCAAGCTGCACCTGTCGGTGCGGGCGAAGAGAAAAGGCAATCTCTCTCAACTCTTCGTTCCCTGCCTCTGTTGTTTCAATGTTCCATGTTCGGTCAAACTCGATCTCGTTGAAGCGATCCAGCGAAATGAATCGTTGGTCAACATAGCGATCGCTGATCCTGAGTTCTAGATCACCGAGAGTCAAACCGCCGATCGCCAGCCCTTTCGGACGGTACTGCAGTTGGAGCTTGTACGCACCTCCACTTGTTGATGCGTTTCCTTCGGGCGCAAATCGATTCATATTCTGTTCACTTAGCGCGTATTCTGCTGCAACCGTGAGGTCTGAGCGGGGTTGATACGCGGCCCGTCCGCTTGCCGTTCGGCGGAGCTCCGGGACGGGAAGAAACTGTAATGGGAGATACGATCCTTTTCCCAGGCCAGCTACTGCAAATCCTCCCACTGCAGTTTTCTGGTATCCTAGAGAATCCGCTGGCATTTGGTCGACGTGAGAAAATACCGATGAGTAAAGTGCTCCCGGATCGCCTGGAGCGTACACCAACAGGGGTCTTCGGCGACCGGCGAGGAGAGTGTCTTTAAGGATGTACTGGCCGATTGCCGATTGCGTCACAGAATCTCGGCCGAGATAGCGCGTTCCCGCGACGGAAGCAAGAAATCGATTGCGGCCGCTTGTCGCAATAATGCTGCGAAGACTGTCGTCAAGAGCGAATTCAATCGGGGACTGTGCGTCGTCCGCTTCCTGCGTCAGCGAAGTGGTGACCGTCAACTTGTTGTCCAGGACGGCAATTCGGGCAGCAGCACCAACGAGGTTTCGGACGAATTGGCGGTCGGTGTATTGGAAATCTACCGTGATCCGGGTGGCATTGGTCACAATTCGGCGAGGCGAAAAGCATACTTCGCCCGTGCTGTAGTCGATAGTGTAGTCATTCGTTTCGCCGCGGGTCATCAATTGACCATTGACGTATACACGCTCCGTTCCCGCAATGATGATCGGCCTCCGACTCGTCTCCTCACCATTGAGTCGATAGGGGCCCTGATTTCCTTCGACGCCCTGGAATTGATTGGTTGTGTACTTCCCTCTCGTTGTCGCTCCCGTGATGGCAATGTCCAGTGCGCTCCCGGCCCCGAGCACGTTCTTGAGGCCGACATTCCCCGTGGCACCCTGAAGCTTCCTGGAGAACCGACCAAACTCTCCGCCGTCGCGTTCATTTACTTCGTAAACAAAATCACCGAGCGTAGCGCCGTATGAAGGATTTGTCAATTGAACAAAAACCTTATCGAGTTCCTGAAGCGTTTGCGTAGTTCCTTCTGGCTGGATCGGGACGTTTTCATCTGTCAGCGCGGCCACAAGATCCAATCCTGAAGTCACTTTCCCAGAGAGCTGAAGCCGAAACCCGGAGTTCAATGTCAAGTCGCGGTTTGATCCTACGCTGATGCCACGTATGATAGAGCCGCTCCTTTGGAGCCCCTGGCCGAAGACATCTTCCGCAGAGAAGGATCTTGGTGGTGGGCCGGTCCTGGGCTGGGAAGCGGCCATGGAATCAGCACGATGGATGGGTTCGTGCAATGCGTATTCTGTAGCGAGGGAAAACGGGAGCCGTTCGTAGGACACGGTGATCGTGTGCCCGCCCGAATCTGCGAGAGCGCGCAGGATCAATCCCTTGTGAACTGAGATGGTCCCTGGAATGATCTGGAATTGGTAGTCCTTACCGTTCACCAAGAGCTGAAGTGAATCAATAACCACTCGTTCACTTCCCTGAAGCAGATAGGTATGCGGGAGCGTGAAGACGGTGTCAGAGACCTTGAGCAGAAAGACAGCGACGTATTGTGGTCGGGACTGGAGGACGCTTCTTATGGGTTGTGCCGGAAGGCTCCAGGGGAGCCCGATGAAGAGAAGTATGAGGAGTTTTCGAGGCAAGGATGTTCTCTAGGATACCTCACATCAGTGGGGAAACGAAATCGTATCCTTAGTGCATCGACATCCTCCTTTGAGGGTTTCTGTGCCGAAGGTGGGACTCGAACCCACACACGGGTTAAGCCGTACTGGATTTTGAGTCCAGCGCGTCTACCAATTCCGCCACTTCGGCAATTCAATAAGAACGGGATTCGCGCCTACTCCGGAAGTAGTCCTTTGAGAAACGCATGGCCCGGGCCGCTCTTGAGAAACTTCTCACGCCTCCTCGCGGCCGTGCGAGTCTCACAACTTTCCTGGTAAACAAGCGCTAATGGCCGGCGAGGCTTCGTCGAGGCAACTCGCCCCTTGTTGTGTCTCTTAATTCGGGACTGCAGGTCTTCCGCACTCGTTTCCGGCTTTCAAAAACAGTTCGGGCCAGCTTTCGCCAGCCCTTGTGTTTTCGTGCACCCACCAGGACTCGAACCTGGAACCCACTGATTAAGAGTCAGTTGCTCTACCAATTGAGCCATGGGTGCAGACTGAGTTTGGATTGAGAACCTCAGGTTACGGAATCTATCATTCCGCAATCAGCAATCCGAATTCCCCGCGCGCACTTATCTCGTTGGTTGCTGCTGAGGAGCAGCCTGCTGTGCAGGCGGCAACGATGTCGGCTGTGGGCCCGACTGGATCACACTCTCCGCCGACCGCTCAGCCCTCGGCAGAATCACGAGGTTGATGAAGAGGGCGAGGACCATGAACAACGTCGCAAGAACAGTCGTCGTCTTGGTCAAGAAATCCGAAGTGCGACGGACGCCGAAAACAGTGCCCAGGTTGCTCGTGCCAAGTGTTCCTGCAAGTCCGCCACCTTTGCTGGCTTGCATCAGCACCACAATCGTTAGAAGGATGCTGACCAAAATCTCGACAATGATGAAAAACGTGTACATAGTTCTTCCTTATTTACACATAAAAACCCCAATCGCAGCCGGGGTTGAAATCAATATATCATCCTTCTTCCTGAAATGCAAGGTGTTTTCTCCCTCCGATCATCGCAACGCTCTTCCTAGTCACGAACCAGGAAGGAACGGACCTTCAAATTAAGATCGAATCCCTTGTTATCATCTCCGTTTGAGTCGTATTTGCCATCGTATCCCAGCCAATTCCAATTCTTCACAACCTCCCGTCTTTCCATCTCTTTCAAACGGCCAAATTCCGGCACCATGTTTTTGAATGACGGATGCCTCGCATACTTGTCGGCATCGACAATGGAAAACGCGCGTCTTGAGGCGCAGATTTCCTCCGGATTCATGGTCGAAGTGTTACCTCCACGCTGAAACACGACGGAGGCATTGTGCAAGCTCAGGATCCCGGTCTTGATGAACTTCCCTTCGTCTTTGACGACGATCGAAGCATCTGGCAGGAGTGTCGATGCTTTCAGAAGAAAATCACACGTGAGGAAAGCATTCCATTCGTTATCAGCGACTCGCGTAAATCCGCTTGCCAGGCACTCGTCAAAGTACCCGCCCCACTTCACTATGAGAAGCTTTTCCTGTTCCATCTGGACAATGATCTCTCGTTCCGGCAATCCCTTCTCTCGCAGCGTTTGCTGCCGCTTCGCGATGATCTCCCAGATCGAAAGCGAAAGATTCGCGAAATCCTCTGTGTTAGGAAATATCACAAATCGTTTGAACCTGAGGCGACCCGTGCTCCATGAGAATTCCGAATTGTACCAATGCTGCAACCTTTCGACAGACGCCCATTCCTCATCTGTAAACTTGTTTCCCGGGCGGTCCTCAATCCTATAGATGATGCGTCTTCCCATGCTTCACTTTCTTCGTTTCCGAATGAGCGCCCCTGCGAATTCCCCGAGCCCCTCAAATCCGACGTCTGCTCCCCAGCCAAGCTGAGATGCCTCTGCCGACATTTCCCCTACATGCCCTCCGTCACAAAATCGTAGATTCGTTTCGAGACGAGTGCAATAAGACGCTTCCCTGACTCTGCATCCCGGAGGTCCTTCGAAAGAAGCACGAGAACGTACCGGCGTCCATCTGGCAGGAAAACAATCCCTGAATCGTGTTCAACACCGGTGATACTCCCAGTTTTGTGTGCGACCCGAATATCAGCGGGCAACAGTGCAGGAATGAGGTCTCTGAACTTTTGAGCCAGGAGAACTTCCATCATTGCTCGAGAGGACGACGAATCAACTGCTGTACCACGGGCAATCTCGCGCATGATCATGAGAAGATCGAGCGCGCTCGTGCGATTGTTCAATCCGCGCTCGAAAGCTTTTCCATCCTCCACACCTCTCAAGACCTCAATATTGGCCGCGCCGATGAGCCGCATCCTCCGTGTGACCTTCTCTGCACCCACAAGGTCGATCAAAATGTTCGTAGCAACGTTGCTGCTCACCGTGATCATGTGATAAACAAGTTCGCGTACCGTACACTTCGTTCCGAGACGCTTGTACATTGAATCGTCACTATCGTCCTTCAGATCGAGTTGGTACGTCGAGCTATCCACGATGCTCCGGAATTCATTCCGTATTACCAGACTATCATCAAGGGAAAATCTTCCTTCACGACATTGGGCAAACGCTTCAATCATCACCGGCGTTTTCATCGTGCTCGCAGCATGAAACATCTCTTTTTCGTGTATCAGCAGCCGGCTTCCGTTCGAGAGGTCCTCGAATGCAACGGCAAAAGTGCCCTGCACTGTATCAAGCATCGCAAGGACGTCTGCCCGCACCTTCGCATGTTGTTGTCCATTCATAGAAGTCGGCGTTAAGAGAATGAGAATGATTAGCAATCGTTTCATCGCTGCCATCGCTTTCCTTCAATAAGCGAGTCTCATGATACAATCTTGAGCTCGGTCGGCTTCTGAGACAGCAAGAAGGAGGCCGCACTCTTCTGGTTCATGACAATCTCGACTAACCCGGAGCTTCCGACGATGAGGCAAGGAGTCTCAGGCGGCGCCTCTGCGTAGGTACTAATCCAGGCGCTCACGATTTGATTTCCGATTGCAAGAGCCTTCACGATAGTGCCCTTCCCATCCTGCAGCCCGAGAATATTAGTGATGATGTTGCCAAACCTGTCAACGTGAAGAATTCTTGGACCGATGTTGGATCCCCTGCGGTCGATAAACGGTTGCGGGATGCTCCTCCCCCTCGCTCTCGTACCAAAGCTGCTCAGCCGCCTGCCAGTCGCAAGGTGTGCACCAACTGGAGCAAAGATATCCCTCCCGTGGAATGTGGTGGATATCTGCTCTCCTATGAGCTTCTGAACAAAGCGACTCTCCTCTCGAAGGTATAGCACTTCACGAGGTCGCTCCTTCCAGAGGACAAGATCCAGGACCCCGTTATCGGGAGCAACGAAAACGTTCCGCCTGGTTTTCACCAGGAGAATCTTTCTCGATGTGCCGACGCCAGGATCAACAACGGCAAGGACGATCGTACCGGGGGGAAGATACGCATATGAAGCCCACAGCAGGTAGGATGCTCCCTGGACGTCTTGAGGTGTGACCTGGTGCGAGAGATCGATGATCCGGACAGCCGGGCAGATCGAAAGAAGAACACCCTTCATGACACCAACGTAGTGGTCAATGGTGCCGAAATCCGTCAGCAGGGCTACAACAGGAGTTCTTCTTGGCATGGAGGATTGAAGAAAATGAGCCGACTGTGAGGCGGAGTATGAGTCCTGGTGGTCGACGGCGCGGATCGCTCAGCTACTTCACGTTGATGCTCTTTCCCTTCTTTGCTGACTTATAAATAGCGTCAACGATTTTCATACGATGCACGGCCTCTTCTCCCGTCGAGAGCACGGGGTGTAGACCTCTGAGTGCTCCGATCCAATGCTTAAGTTCGTTGTCGTACGATTTCCAGTACAGTGTCTGCGGCGTTTCGTGCGAGACAGGAGTGACATTGACGAGGTTTCCATGCATGCGCTTGAGGATGCGGAAGGGATTCAAGGAGCCCCCTCCCTCGGTTCCGAAACAGTCACAATAAAAGAAATCTGTTTCCGTCTCAAACGACCAGCTCGATTCGATTGTCAAAGTGGAACCGTTCTTCATTTTGATGAAAACCACCGCTGAATCTTCGACGCCCTTTGTATTATGCGAATAGTTCGAAGCAAGAACTTCCTTAGCCTCGGGAAATCCCATCAGCCAGAAGGCGAGGTCGAACATCACGATTCCAAGGTCCAACACGACGCCTCCCCCCGACTTCTCTTTGCGCGTCAGCCATGGATTTGTCGTCTTCAGCTTCCGCAACCACCCGGCCTTTGCATAGAATATCTTCCCGAGTTCACCGCCCTGAATCATGCTTTTGAGAATCATCGCATCAGGACGGAAACGATTGTTCATTCCGACCATGACTTTGCGTTGGTTCTTTTTCGCCACGTTGATGATCTCTTGCGCTTCCTCGTTGGTCCGCGCGAGCGGTTTCTCGACCAGAATATGTTTCTTCGCTTCCAGGGAAGCGATTGCCGCTTCCAAATGCGAAAACGTGGAAGTACAGATGTCGACCCCGTCGATTGCCTCCTCTTTCTTCAGCATTTCCTTGAGGTCGGTGTAGTATCGCGGTATTTCATATTTCTTCGCCACAAACTCCGCCTTCGAGGCTTCGAGGTCGCAAACCGCCACTATTTCGACATCTGGGATTTTTGAGAGGATGGGCAAATGGACAGATTGACCGATCGTTCCCAGTCCTACAACTGCAATCTTCACTTTCTGCATGGAAGTTGTGATATCGTTTACGATGGTATGAGTTGACCAGCGACGGAATGCTGCCTCGTCGCGAGGAATTCCTGAACAACACTTGCCACACCCTCAGCGTCGAGCCTGAGGAGGCGGTACAGCTCGCCGGGAGTCCCTTGCTCGACAAAGTCATCGGGCAAGCCGTGGACCCGCACTGCGACCTTGTGCAAACCTTGTCTGCTCAGAGACTCGAGGACAGCTGCGCCAAACCCTCCAAAGGTGACATTGTCCTCAACTGTGACGAAGCTGTCGAACCTTCCGGCCAACGATTGAATGAGCGCATCATCGATCGGTTTCGCAAAGCGCATATCCACGACCTCTGCCTCGATGCCCTGATCCGACAGAAGATCTGCTGCCTGCAGAGCGCTGTTTACGACGTTGCCGATAGCGAGAATTGCCACATGCTTTCCAGGCCTCAACACCACGCCCTTGCCGATCTCCATCTTCTGAAATCCGGATCGCAACGGAACACCCATGACATTGCCGCGCGGATAGCGAAGTGCAATCGGTCCACCTCTGTACTCCACAGCTGTATAGAGCATGTCGCGAAGCTCCTGCTCATCTCTTGGAGCCATCACGACCATGCCAGGAACACAGCGGAGGAACGACAGATCGAGTGCGCCGTGATGGGTAGCTCCATCAGCTCCCACCAAACCTCCGCGATCCATCACAAAAACAACATGGAGTTTTTGGATTGCACAGTCATGAACGACCTGGTCAAATGCGCGTTGAAGAAATGTCGAGTAGATTGCGGCCACCGGGATGTACCCTTCCGTTGCCATTCCCGCAGCGAATGTGACTGCGTGTTGCTCTGCAATTCCAACGTCGAAAAAGCGCTCAGGAATTTCCGTCTGTAACAGAGTCAAGCCCGTGCCGTCGGGCATGGCAGCCGTGATGCCGACCACCTTCGCGTTTTGCCGGCAAATCTCGACGAGCGCCTCACCAAACACAGTTGTATAAGGGAGCGGCTCTGGCTCCGTTTTCGGCGAGATTCCGGTGATCTTGTCAAACGGCGTCACGCCATGCAGTCGTGTTGCTTCTTTTTCCGCGGGGGGATAGCCTTTTCCTTTTACTGTTCGGACATGAATCAGGATAGGGCCCTTGAGTTCACGCACATGCTTGAAAATCTCCACTAGCTTGAAAACATTGTGGCCATTGAACGGGCCGAAGTACCGGAATCCCAATGCCTCAAACAGCATTCCGGGGGTGACCACAGCCTTCACACCTCGCTCAACCTTCTGTGCGGCAGATCGCAAACGGTCACCGAACGTATCGAGCTTCCCCGTCAATTCCCAGACATTCGTCTTGAACTTGTTATACGTCGGATGCGCCAGAGCCTCGCTGAAATAGTTGTGGAATGACCAGACCGTCGGCTGCACAGAAGACAGCGACACCATCCCGTTGTCATTCAGCACAACGATTATGTCTTTCTTGAGCATCCCCGCGTTGTTCATCGCTTCGTAGGCCATTCCCCCGGTGAGCGAACCATCGCCGACGATGGCCACTACTTTGAAATCCTCTTTCTTGAAATCCCTCGCCGTGGCGATTCCGAGAGCTGCGGAGATCGCTGTGCTGGCATGGCCCGCACCAAAAACATCGTATTCGCTTTCACTTCGCTTGAGGAATCCACTCAGGCCGTTGAGCTGCCTGATCGTGTCCATCCGCTCTTTTCGACCTGTCAGAATCTTATGCGGATAGGCCTGATGCCCCACGTCCCAAACGAGCTTGTCTCTTGGCGTCAGAAACGCGTAGTGAAGCGCGACGGTAAGCTCGACCGTACCCAGGCCGGCACCGAAGTGTCCGCCCGTCTTGGACACGGAATCGATGAGAAACTCCCGGACCTCCGCACAAACTGTTCGCAGGTCCTTCAACTCGAGTTTGCGAAGATCTTCCGGCTGGCGAATCTTGTCCAGTATGGTAAATTCCGATTGCGTATCAGTCATCCTTCTTCCACGTCTGTCACTTCAAGGTCGTCGCCCGCCGACTTTGCGAGTCTCCTGATTTTCAGCTCGGTCGCCTTCAATCGCTCGGCGCAGTCGCGGGAGAGCTTTATTCCTTCCTCGTAGAGTCCAACAGCTTCGTCAAGGGATACCTTCCCCCCTTCCAACGATTCAACGATTGACTCCAGGCGCTTGAGTGAACTCTCGAAGGAATCCTTCTGTGTCTTTTTCGTACCCATTACTGTACCTTCGCCTTTACGCTTCCATCCTGAAATTGTATCGTGGTCTCGTCCTGCCGCTTCAGCAACCCTGCCCGGGTGATAACCGCCTCCCCTCGCCGGACGATAGCGTACCCGCGTTGCAGAATGCCCTGCGGGCTCAACCCTGCCAGGCGCTTTTGCAGAGACAGATGAGTGTCGTGGGCTCTCTCGTAGAGACGGTGGGCAGTCATAGCCTGCACCCGAACCAGGTCGTCCAGCTTCTGCACGAACTCCCGCAGTATATCTTTGGGTCTGTTGAACGCGTAGCTGGAAAGGAGACCCTGCACCCGTTCCCGATTCTCAGCGATCAATTGCAGAGCGTTCCGACGCATAGTATACTCATAGTTGCGAATAAGTTCAAGAAGCTCTGTCCGATCAGGCACGACCATCTCCGCCGCCGCAGATGGAGTCGGCGCCCGCAAATCTGCGACAAAGTCCGCGATGGTGAAGTCAATCTCATGACCGACGGCGCTCACAACTGGAATCCGGGACCCGGCAATGGCCCTCGCGACAACTTCTTCGTTGAATGCCCAAAGATCCTCCATCGACCCACCGCCGCGCCCTACAATGATGACATGCACATTTCCGTATCGATTCATCTCAGTGAGAGCACGTGCAATTTCGTCAGATGCACCTGCACCCTGTACCGGAACGGCTATGAGGACAACCTCCACGCTGGGGAAACGACGGCTCAGGACCGTCCGGATGTCCTGCAAGGCGGCACCAGTTTCCGAAGTGATGACGCCAATCCGCTCGGGAAACCGTGGCAGCGGGCGTTTCCGCGATTCGTCGAACAGCCCTTCTGCCGCAAGCCTCCGTTTCAACCGATCGAAGGCGACCTGGAGCTCACCGATTCCGACGGGTGTCAGTTGTTCGACATCGATCTGGTAGTTTCCGCGTGGGGGATACACTGTGATACTACCGCGCGCAATCACTTTCATGCCATCTTCGGGAGTGAAGAGCAAGCTGGCGACGCGACTTCTCCACATGGTTGCCGAAAGCTGGGCACCTTCGTCTTTCAAAGTGAAATAGAGATGGCCGGAAGTATGGCGCTTGAAATTCGAGATCTCGCCCTGAATCCACACTCTGGAAAACCGCTGCTCGAGTGATTGCTTGATCTGGCGTGTAATATCGGATACAGATAGTACTTTTGACGTTTCGTTCACGTGGTTCTCGTCTGCGTTTCCAATGCTGGAATATAGGAAACAATGCCGAAGACCGCACGCATTTCTTGTCTTTCAGGGGCATCTTGCCTATATTCTTGAAGAAGGGACAACAAAAGGAGGAATATGTACGCGGACGTTCTGGCAATCGGGGCACACCCGGACGACATAGAGCTTTCCTGCGGAGGGACCATAGCGAAACTTGTCCGGCAGGGGCACAGAGTTGCCCTTGCAGACATGACACAGGGGGAACTTGGCACGCGTGGGTCAAAAGAGATCAGAGCGCGAGAAGCTGCCGATGCAGCCAGCATCTTAGGTGTGGTGACGAGGCGTAATCTGCGACTTCCCGACGGTGGCATCGAGATCAAGACGGAACATGTGAAGAAAGTCATTGCACTCATCCGGGAACTCCGGCCATCGATTCTGCTCATTCCTCATGGCGTTGAGCGCCATCCCGACCACGTTCACACGCACCAGCTATGCAGAGAAGCGTGGTTCTACGCTGGCCTCGAGAAACTCCCGACGATCATACGAGGCATTCAGCAACAACCCCACCGGCCGCATCACTTCTTTGAGTTCATGCAATGGCACGAGTTCGATCCTGCATTCATCGTCGATATCTCCGATACCTATGAGACAAAGATGAACGCCATTCGAGCCCACGCATCCCAATTCTTCAATCCTGAGAGCAAGGAGCGCGAGACAAAGCTGAGCAGTCCCGAATTCCTGCAGACCATTGAAACGCGCTGCAAGTACTACGGACACAAGATCGGCGTCAAGTATGGAGAGCCATTCCTGACGAATTTCTCTATCGGCGTGAAGGACCTCTTCGACCTTCAGATCATCAAAGGTTAGTTCCTAACCGACGATCTCGCCTCATCCGAGGCAGAGCTTCTGATTTTGCTCTCGAGATGGCTGAAACATCATTGCAGTCCGTCCACCCCCGATCCTCGTACGAATTCGATAAAATCGTGTGGGGCCCGATTTGAGTCGACGTTCACGGACGGAGGAATGAAAGTGGACTTCAGAAAGCACCGCGATTTCGAATTGGTCAGCGACAATCCTTGATTGTGGAACTTCAATTCGGTATCTTATGTTGGAAATTGTATCGGCGGAACATAACCTTGGTCATGAAACAAACCCGATCAAATATCATCATCGCATCCACTCTGGCGCTGTTGTTCACAGTGTTCAACATCGGCTTGCCGATCGCGATGTATGTCTGCCCCATGATGAGCGGAGATCTCTCAACCTGCACCTGCAATTGCACACATGAGGGTCTTTCGATCAGCTACCACATGGATGATTGCTGCAGCTCAAAGGTGCTCGCCGAGCGCAATACGACGCCGTTTCTTGACGTTGCCAAGTTCCGGGCACCCGGGGCAGAACTTGTTTTCGTTTTCTCCTTCGCCGCCACAAACCCACAGGCTCCTTCTTTCGCGCACACATCAATCGCTGCGTTCGATACCAGCCCTATTACTCCTGCTATACCGCTCTATCTCCAATCTTCCTCGATTCTGATCTAGCGCCGCGCTGTTCTTCCTTCGTCCCTGGCTGAGTCCCAGCCTATTATTCATTTCATACCGTTGAGGGAGTTACGATGAAGTACGCACAATTGCTGCTTCTCGTCGCCCTCTTCTTCACGTGCGTCAGCGTTGCACAACGTTCAAACAGCACGCGAGACTCGGTTCGTGAAGAGAGCATGGCGGCGCTAATCAATGAGGCACTATCGAGGAATCCCGACATTGCCGTCGAGCGAGACCGCGTCGAGGCCGCAAGGCAGAAAATACCGCAAGAATCGGCACTTCCGGATCCGGAGCTGATTTTCAAAATGATGGAAATCCCTGGTCTCGATTTTGGGAACGCCACATTCGCGAATCTTGAGCTCATGCAAATGGTTCCATTCCCCACAAAGCTGCGCACAAAACGATCGCTGGCCGAGTTGCTCCTGACGCATGCCAGCTATGGGCAGAAGGAACGAATTGCAATGACGACAGCAGAGGTCAAGATGGCCGCTGCAACGCTCTGGTATGCACGCGAGGTCCTCGCACTCAACCAGGCGAATCAGGACATCTTGCGAAGAGTGCTCAAGGCGGTGGAGACTGCTTATGCCGTTGGGAATGCTTCGCAACAAGATGTGCTCAAATCCAATATTGAGCTTGCCAAAACGATTTCTGAGGAGACAGTACTCAGAAGCCGCACTCTTGGAGCGGAGAACAAGCTCCGCGAGCTCTTAAACCGACCTTCTTCAATCGGCATCGGTCGGGTCTCTCCCGGTACCGGACGTGTTACCCTCCCTCCCGTCGAGAAACTACTTTCAGCTTCAACTCTGCGCAGACCAATGCTTGCAGACGATTCGTTGAGCATTGTCGAGAAGGAACTCGCGCTCAGTCTCATGAAGCAGGAGTACCTTCCGGATCTCAAAATCTCTCTCGAATACGTTCGCATGCCGATGGCGATGGAAAACCGGTGGAGTTTTGCTGCAGGCATTACGCTCCCATTTTCACCTTGGACGCTTGGCAAAGCTTCAGCCCGGGTACAGGAAGGGGAGGCTGACAAACGCATGTCAGAATCTATGTATGTATCGAGAAAAAATAGCGTCGCGGCGGCGATACGCACGCGTTATGAAGAGGCGAACGGCAGGGCCCGCCAGCTCGATATCTACGAGCGGTCCGTTCTCCCACAGCTCCGCCAGTCTATCGCGGTGATGCTCACCGAATATGAGACGGGTAAGACTTCATTCCTGATGCTTTTGGATAGTTACCGTATGTACCATGAAGGTATCATGGCGTTTGCGATGGCTCGCATGCAGTACTCTGAGGCCATCGCCGAACTCGAACGAGAGGTGGGCGTCACAGATATCTCCTCACTCTCTTCATCCGGCAAGGAGGATTCGCAATGAAACGATTCATGAACATCGTACTACTCGGCTTCACGGTCACCAGTCTTGCCCTTTTGGGCTGTGGAAAATCAATGGACAAGGAAAGCGACAAGAGCCACGCCGAGAGCCACACGGCTGACGTTTATACATGCCCCATGCACCCCTCAGTGCAGAGCGATAAGCCAGGCGCCTGTCCAATCTGCCACATGACCCTTGTCAAGGTCACATCCGACGAGGCTGCTCAGGACACAGAGCCGGGCCATAGTGGTCTCTCGCTGTCAGCATCCCGTCTCGTTCTCGCCAATGTCGCAACGCAGAGCGTAGAAAGGTCCAACCTCATCAAAACCATCACCGCTGTAGGCAAGATGGACATCGCCGAACCCAACAACCAGCAGATCACTGCGCGCTATGCGGGGCGCGTCGAGCGCCTATTGGTATCGTTTGTCGGCGAGAATGTCCGGCAAGGCCAGCTCGTCGCAGAGATCTACAGTCCTGATGCCGTCGCTGCCCAGCGAGAGTACCTCGTTGCACTCGAAAATCAACCCGGTATCACTGAGACATCCGCCGAGACCTATTCGGGGGCAAATGTACTTCAGCAATCGAAGCGAAAGCTCAAACTCTGGGACTTTACCGACGATCAAATCGATCAACTGTCGAAGACACGAGAGGCGAGGACAGTCGTCCCAATCTACTCACCCGTCGCGGGTACTGTTATCCGCAAGAACATCAACGCGCAAGCATATATCTCAGCCGGCGAGGCATTGTTCGATGTCGCAAATCTGCAATCCCTATGGCTTCAGTTCGATCTGTACGAGGCGGAGCTCTCAGCTGCGCGAATTGGCCTGAAGGTCACGGCAACCATCGATGCATTTCCAGGTGAACAATTTCAGGGAACAATCTCGTTCATCAGTCCCCTCGTGGAACCAACGACGAGAACTGTACGCGTCCGAGCTTCAGTCGACAATAGAGGTCTGAAGCTTAAGCCCGAGATGTTTGCGCAAGTTCTCCTGCACGTTCCGTTGCCCAAGACGATCGTGGTCCCTGCATCTGCAGTGATGTCGACCGGGAAACGGACCGTTGTCTGGGTAGAAGCGTCTCTGCGACATTTTGAACCAAGAGCAGTGGTCCTCGGCGAACGAGCAGGAGACTTCTACCAGGTGCTGGAAGGGTTAGCAGAGGGTGAGATCATCGCGACGACAGGAAGTTATCTCATCGATTCAGAAAGTCAGCTTCAAATGTCCAACACCCACGCGGGACACTAAGAACGTTTGCCGGATGAGACACTCCGGATCCATTTTCGGGATTGTGAGGCAATTATGATTGAGCGAATCATCGAATACTGTTCACGCAACAGGTTCATTGTCTTGCTCGCTTACGCGATTGTCGCGGGCTGGGGCCTTTGGGCGGTGCTGCACACACCGCTCGATGCTATTCCAGACCTTTCAGAGCATCAAGTGATCGTGTTCACCGAATGGATGGGTCGATCACCGCAAACAGTTGAGGACCAGGTTACCTTTCCGCTCGCGACTGCGTTGCAGGGAGTTCCTCAGGTTTCTGCAATCCGAGCGCAATCTATGTTCGGGATGTCATTTATCTACATCATCTTTGATGAATCCGCAGACCTCTACTGGGCTCGAAGCAGAGTTCTCGAAAAACTCTCCACCGTCCAGTCTTCCCTCCCCCAGGGGACACGAGTACAGCTTGGTCCTGACGGAACAGGGGTTGGACATGTTTTCTGGTACACCGTTGAAGGAAGCTCCGATCTAGGAGCGTTACGAGCGGTTCAGGACTGGTACATCAAGCTCAACCTCCAAGGGGTACCGGGTGTGGCAGAAGTGGCCTCCATAGGCGGATACGTGAAACAGTATCAAGTCAATGTGAATCCAAACGCCATGAAGGCATTTGGGGTCGCACTGAGTGATGTCAAGACAGCGGTCATGCGGTCGAACAACGAAGTCGGTGGCAAGATCCTGGAGATGTCCGATGCTGAATACTTCATCCGAGGGCAAGGATATATTCGGTCTCTCCGCGACGTCGAGAATACGGTTGTTACCACGGGCGCCAATGGTGTGCCGGTCTATGTGAAGAATATCGCCACTGTTCAAATGGGACCTGATATCCGCCGCGGGTCTCTCGAAAAAAACGGAGAGGGTCAGGCCGTTGGCGGGATTGTCGTGATGCGCTACGGCGAGAACGCCAAGGATGTCATTGACCGCGTCAAGAGGCGCATTCAGGAAATCAGCCCGGGACTCCCCAAGGGAGTCACAATTCATACGGCATACGACCGGAGCGAATTGATTACAGCCGCGGTCGACACGCTGAAACGCGCCCTCACCGAAGAGGCGATCATTGTAACCCTCATCGTGCTGATATTCCTCCTCCACGTGCGGAGTGTTCTCCGCGTCATTATCGAGATCCCGGTTGCTGTTCTTATTGCTTTCATCTGCATGAGAATGTTCGGCATAACCTCGAACATCATGTCCCTCGGCGGCATAGCCATCGCAATCGGAGTCATTGTGGACTCTTCCATCGTTCTGGTGGAAAATGCCTACAGGAATGTCGCACGGGCACAGGAGGAACGTGGGGCACTGAGCACAACGGAACTTGTCGAAATCTCCATCTTGTCAGCAAAGCAGGTTGCCCCTGCCATTTTCTATTCGGTTGCCATCATGGTGGTTTCGTTCCTTCCCGTTTTTCTTCTCGAAGGCCAGGAGGGAAAACTTTTCCGGCCTCTCGCCTTCACGAAGACATTTGTCCTCGCTGGGTCCGCGATTATCGCGATTACACTCGTCCCAACACTGATGACCCTCCTGACACGTGGCAAATTTCGCACGGAGGAGAAAAACCCAGTCACCAGGATATTGAAATCGCTTTATGCACCGGTGATACGCTGGGTGCTGAAGTGGAGAAAGACTACAGTAGTGCTGAACATACTCGCCCTTCTGCTCACGGTGCCAATGATCTGGCGCATGGGCTCCGAATTCATGCCTCCCCTGGACGAAGGGAGCCTCCTCTTTATGCCCGTCACGCTCCCGTCGGCCTCGATGACCGAGGTCAATCGCATACTCCAGATGCAAGATGGCATCATCAAGTCGGTGCCAGAGGTAGATCTTGTGCTTGGGAAGGCGGGGAAGGCCGAAACGTCCACAGATCCTGCTCCGGTAAGCATGATCGAGACCATCATCACGCTGAAGCCAAAGAGCCAATGGCGCCCCGGGGTAACCAAAGACGACATCATTGCGGAACTTGACGCAAAGCTGCAGATTCCAGGCGTTCGGAATGGCTGGACGCAGCCCATCATCAATCGCATCAATATGCTCTCGACCGGCGTCCGGACCGATCTCGGTGTCAAGATCTTCGGTAAAGACCTCGACACCCTCGAACGGCTCGCCATTCGCGCAGAACAAATCCTCCGGCAAGTACCCGGTGCTGCCGATCTTTACGCAGAGCGAACACAAGGCGGTCTCTTTGTCGATATCGATATCAACCGCGAGGCCGTTGCACGCTACGGTATCAACCTCGGTGATGTGCAAGACATCATTGAGACTGCCGTCGGCGGTGAGAACATCGGGATCATCATCGATGGGCGTCAACGCTTTCCCATCCGTGTCAGGTATCAGCAGGACTACCGCAACTCTCTCGAGGTCCTCCGGAGTCTGCTTGTGCCTTCAAGTGTGACATCGGCCGCCGCTGGTGGATCCTCGCCACAACCGCTGGAAGCAACGCGCATGGGCTCGAGTATGTCGGCAGGAGCGATGTCTTCAACAACCACGCAGAAGCAAGCCACGATACCTTCCGGAGCTGGGCAACCACTTTTCAACCGCACCTACATACCGCTGGGGCTGCTCGCGGCAGTGCGGATTGTGCCCGGTCCACCGATGATCTCAAGTGAAGATGCCCAGCTGCGCTCTATCGTCTTCCTCAATGTCCGCGGTAGAGACATGGGCGGCTTCGTCACTGAGGCGAAAAAGGTCCTCAACAAGGAGCTGACACTTCCGACCGGCTATACACTCCAGTGGAGCGGTCAATGGGAGAATCAAGTGCGAGCGAAGGAACGCCTCACGATTTTGATGCCGATCGTATTTCTTATCATCTACGTCATGCTCTACTTCGTCACCAAGGATTTTCTCGAAGCGCTCGTCGTCATGCTGTCGGTTCCGTTTGCACTCATCGGCGGTGTGTATCTCGTATATCTCCTCGGTTACAATCTTTCGGTGGCCGTCTGGGTAGGGTTCATTGCGCTTTATGGACTAGCCGTGCAAACTGGCGTCGTTATGGTGATCTACTTGCACGACGCCCTCGATAGACGCATTCGAAGGTGGGAGAAAGGAGAACGAGGTCCCATAACCGAGGCCGACGTCATTGAAGCGACAATAGAGGGTTCTGTTCTTCGTCTTCGGCCGAAGATTATGACTGTTGCCACGGCTCTTATCGGACTCATACCCATTATGTGGAGCACCGGAATCGGGGCAGACGTCATGCAGCCGCTTGCGGCGCCAATGATAGGAGGATTGATCACATCCACTATTCACGTCCTGGTCGTGACTCCGATTCTCTTCAGCGCTATGAAAGAGCGGGCGGTACGTGAAGGAACGCTCAGGAAGTCAAGTATGGCGGCCTGGATGAAGGATTAGATGCTGAACACTCACTGACTGAGAACAACCATTAAAGTGCACACAAACAATCACTATTCCAATCAGAAAGGACATTCACATGAAGCATCTCACATTTGCCGTCATGGCAATTGCCGTGCTCGTTTCGTCACTCACAGCCCAGACAAAGCAGAAGGCCGAGCCGAAAGGTCCAGATGCGAAAATAGAAACCGTTGTGATCAACGTTCCCACCGTGGTTTGCAGCTCTTGTGACGCGACAATTACAAAAGCAGTCAGGAAGGCGGCAGGAGTGAAAACGGTGAAGGTCAATTTGGAAAAGAAAACCGCAACGGTATCTTTTGCGAGCGGAAAGACCACGCTAGCAAATCTTGAGAAAGCTATCTCCAATGCCGGCTACGACGCCAACAATACCAAACGAAATCCGGCTGCTTATGAGAAGCTGGACGCCTGCTGCAAGAAAGACTGAACTAGGTTTCCAGGACTCTACTACCCCCTGAGAACACGAACGTCCCGCCGGTCGCTGGCGGGACGTTTCATTTCAGCCGAGTATGTTCGCAATCACTCCGGCGGCCGGGGTCTCTCTCCCTGGCGGCGGGCTTCCTCCACTCGCCGCATGATCGTCAGCACGAAACCTATAATGAGCGTGACGGTGCCAGCCCACACCAGATTTATCATCGGTTTGATACTGGCTTCGATGACAAGCGTATCTTCCTTCTGGTGAGCTGCAGGGTCGTGGGGGAGCTTCACATCGACAGCCACGGCTGATTGGGATGGATCCTCCTGACTCGGCATCGTCTTTGTCATAGCGAATTCATACTGCTTTCCATCCTTCGCTGTATATGCTGATGGGATGAATTCAGCCCCTGCAGGGCCGTTCTTCACGCGGAGTTCCAGACGGTCTGAGCTTGTTCCCTTCTGAATCTGAAGCTCGGCAGTGATGAAGAACTCCTTCCCTTCTGACATGGCAGCTCGCTGCTCGTCTGTGAATTTGAACTGCGAAAATGTGACGGTGAGGTCGCCGATCTTCAGAGGCTTACCGCGTGCAAGCGTGTGCGAGACGACAGCCTCCTTCGTCCCTGTTTCTACAGTCACGGGGGACACGTAGAAATCCCTGCTGATGAAATTGATGACGTCGGGATGGCGTATGGTTGAATTATCCTGGCTATTGAATCGCATGATCGGCGCGACGATCTTTGTCACGCCCCCGTGGTGGACCTCCACATTAAAGGCATAACGCTCGCTGTCGAGCTCCTTGTAGCCGAGGTAGGTCAGCCGATAACCCATGCTCTCTGCCGGTTTGCCACGCTCTAACGCTAGCGTTGCTTTGGTATCGTAGCGGGACGACGTTACGAATCCAAGACACATGAGTGCGATGCCGACGTGCGCTATGGATCCTCCGACGAATTTCGGATTCCCCGCGAATATGCTGTAACCGATCTTCGCATTGACGACAAGTGAAAACGCCGCACAGAAGATGAAAAGCAGGATAAGGACTTCTTCCGAACCCAGCACACTGTAGACCGCAGCAGTAATGAGAAGCGAAAGGGCCACAGGCACAGCCAGGCTGCGAAGCAAGGGTCCGGCATGAGATTGCCGCCACCAGAGAAGTTGCCCAAGGCCGGAAAGAAAACAGATCACAATTCCCAACGGGAGATTTGTTCGCACATAGTAGATGATCTCGACCGCGGACGCCTTCCCCTTCAGAATAGAAGTGATGATGGGGGAAGATGTCCCGATCACAACAAAGAGCGCCACGAAGCTTAGCGCGAAGGCGCCAAGGAAGAGGGCGAACTCTCTGGAAAAGTACGAATGCTTCACCGGTGCTTTCGGCATTTCTCTCACGCGGAACGCGAATAGGCCGAAACCGATGCCGGCAAACAGACCGAGACACCCCAGAAGCAGCCAATAGACCCACATACCAGGATCGACGAAGGAATGAACGGACGTATCGCCGAGCACGCCGCTCCGGGTCAGAAAGGTACTGTAGAGAACCGTCACGAACGTGAGGAGGCTGAACACGATGTTCGTGCGAACGAATCCGCCAGTCTTCCTCTGGTTCAGCGCTGAGTGAATCGAGGCTACGCAGAGCAGCCAGGGAATCAGCGAGGAGTTTTCGACAGGATCCCATCCCCAGAATCCCCCCCATCCCAGTGTTTCGTACGCCCAATAGCCGCCGAGGATGATCCCCGTACCCAAAACCATGGAACCGAATACTGCCCAAGGGGTCGCAATGCGGATCCACGAGTTATAGTCCCTTTTCATCATGGCGGCCACGGCAAGTGTGTACGGCACCGCCATGGCAGAAAATCCAGTGAAGAGAATTTGGGGGTGAATGACCATCCAGTAATTCTGCAGGAGAGGGTTGAGACCCTTCCCCTGATTCGGAAATTGAGCCCACACGCCCCTGGCGGCGTCGAGCATGACCACGTTTGGGAGCCCATTCGGTATTGGTCCCGACTTCACCAAATCGGCCGGGAAGCTGTCCCAAATCAGCGCGAAAGGATTCTTCACGACCAGCATAAGGAGCAGAAAAGCCAGGATCGATGAATACACTGACATCGTAGCGGATTCGTACTCTCTTCGCGACGTGTAGAACATCAGGAAGATGCCAATGAAGGAAGTGTACAAGGCCCACAACGTGAGACTCCCTTCCTGGCCGGCATAGAAGGTCGAAACAAGCAGGGGCAGGGACAGGTCTGTTGAGCTGTATTCCCAGACGTAGGTGAACTGAAACTGGTGTGTCAGGATCAGGTAGAGAAACACCGAAGAGGCGGCAATCAGAGAGAGTGTTGACAGATGGTAGCAATTGCGCGCGTAGAAGAGCGCCTTGTCAGATTGATTTCTAAAAGAGCGGAAGTAAAAGAAAGCCGCGGCGAGCGCGGCGAAAAAAGCAACTTTGATAATGCTTGAACCGATCGTCCCCAGCAACACCATGCCCATCGCTCCTCTCCTCATCACAGGGTTTTCTTGATCGTTTCGGAAGACCCTTCGTACTTGGATGGGCACTTCGTGAGAACTTCAGAGGCGTGAAATTCTCCGTTCACGAATTTGCCTTTGGCCACCACGCTCGTGGCGAGCTCGAAATTGTTCGGTTTCGCGCCATCCAGAACCACTTTTGCGACGCGGCTGGCGTCATCCTTCATGAAGAATGAGAACTTGACGTTCTGAACGTCGAAGGCGGTTGGTTGCTCCTTGACCCACTCACCCTTGACCTGAACCTTTTTCTGGGATCGTTCCGCCGCTGAGAAGTTGGCATACTCCACGTTCGATTCCATGAAGTTCATCGCCCCCAACACTACGCCGATCACAACCACAATGGCCCCTACAATCACTTTCACTTTCATGCACTTATCCTTTTGTAAAATGATCTTCCAACTGTTTGATCCGTTTGTCGATCCGAACCAGGTACCAAACGATCCCCGCCCAGATCAACAAAATGATCGACATGACTATGAACAACTGATGCTGCCCTAAAAATTCCATCATATCGGACCTCAGCTATGGTGAGCAGAACGCTGATACTCGAGCCTTGCAAGCCTGACCCTGAGATTGAACAACCAAATAAAGAACAGCGTGAACCCGAGCAAGCCCAGCAAGAAAATCACCAGCATGTTCGGTGACATCTTGAATTGAACTACCGGTCCTGCCCCATCAGGGTCTCCCTTCGCGCCTGGATGAAGACCGCTCATGATCCGAGGCATGACGAAAACAAAGAATGGGACGGTTATTCCTGCAATGATTGAATAGACGGCCGACAAGGTCGCTCTCTTCTCTTCCGTCTCGAGCGCTGAGCGAAGAGCAAAGTAAGCCCCGTAGATCAGGAGCAGAACGAAAATGGACGTCTCCCGGGGATCCCAGTTCCAGAACGAGCCCCAGCTGAACTTTGCCCAGATCGCTCCTGTGATGGTTGCAAGGAGGCAGAACATGAATCCCAGGCCGGCAGCGGAGACTGATTTGATGTCGTCGTCGAAATTCTTCGTTTTGAGATATCGGAATCCGTAAAAAGTCCCCACGAGAAAGGCAACGACAGTCGTCCAGGCAACCGGAACGTGATACAGGATGTTCCGCGCTTTTTCTTCGAGGCCGGGGATAATCGGAAATTCCAGCCAACTCTGCGGACTCGGAGACAGAGGAATAGCCAATCCCGCGATCAAAACAAACGTGATGAGAATAATGGATCCGTATTTTGCTGCGTTCATATCATTCTTTCCAAACATATTCAAACAGGAGATACGATCCCGCGGTCATGGCAAGAAAATAGCCAATCAGGATCTGGAAATCGCCGAGCGCCGATGCGAACGGCTCGCCGTCGAGCGCCTTCGTCGTTGCGCTCATCACTGTCATGAGCAATACTAC
>Ga0315274_10001171_pt1 | contig 40772 bp, 62 predicted proteins | sample YL17G02_20_MG_FD_203700 | JGI IMG/M metagenome (GOLD analysis project Ga0315274, IMG submission 203700) | Sediment microbial communities from Yellowstone Lake, YNP, Wyoming, USA - YL17G02_20 | ecosystem: Environmental > Aquatic > Freshwater > Lake > Sediment | place: USA: Wyoming | collected...
GATGTTTCTACTGAAGTGGGTGAACATATAGCGAAGTTATTTACCGGGATCATGATTCGGGAGTTTGGAGAAGAGGGCTTCGCAGTGGAGAGGATAACTAAGTGAAAGCAAAAACTGTAAGAATTTTGGTTGTTATCAAAAACACGACACCTTTCCTATCCATTTTAAATTTTATAGTTTGGTTAAGTATTATAAGGCATTTTTTACAATATATGAAACAATAGCTTGTGCTTGCTTAAACTGGGCAGGCACCCGTAAGGAGGCGAAAGATGCCGAAGAAAACTAATTCGAATATTGTCGAGATAGATAAGGATTTGTTTCAGGCGTATATCAAAAAACATACGATTATTTACGGATATGTAGAACCAGTAATATTCACAAAATTGGTTTTCTATGGTTTTGGGAAAGCCCAGCGTCGTGTTACACTTGCCCATAAAGGGCTGGCGAAAAAGCCCTGCAAAAAAACGGGGCAAGGAGGGAAAAGATGAAAATGGAAATAGATGAAAATCGGCGGTGTATTGTTTGTTTATCGAGACCATCATGTAGATTATATAAAGAACTCGCCGGTTGGGGTGGTTTAAATAGAGATCAAGCACAAAAAGAGGTGCAAAGTTTAATCGCCACGTGGTGCAAGTATTATCGACATAGTGATAAAGGAAGCGAGGTTAAATGAAGTTCAACAAAAAGACCAACCGGATGGAGCTTGAGGAAAAAAGCGAGGTGGAAAATGAGGATTTATATAGTTGATAAAAAAGGTGTGATGAAATTATGTAATGTATCACGTGACAAGGTTATTGTTGCTGCCCTGGAAGAGGTTTTGAGAGCACACGATTATTTATATCGGATGAATTGGAAAGGCACGACAGCTAAACCGTCCTGGGACATTGCCGCAAAAAATGCCAGACGAGTGTGCATGGCATTACGTCGAGGGGAATCGTTGCCGAATATAACCATCGAATCTGAATATTTGGTGAAAACGAAAAAGCCCTGCAAAAAAACGGGGCAAGGAGGGAAAAGATGAAATGTTTCCTCTGTAAATTTAAACACCGTTGGATTTATTGGTCGGTGTATGAGTGTCCTTATAGATTTTGTAGTCGTTGTGGAAAATGGCAAATTCTAATAGGTGATAGTTGGAGTAATTGCTATCAACCAAAAGGAAAATGGAAATTAGAAAGCGAGGTTCGAGATGGAACTGGAAAGGTATGAACCCGCAATTCGCTACGTAGAAAAACGAGGGGGAGTAAAATCAATCATACCCGATATGGATGAAAGAACGGATGGTCACTATTATCTCGTCTCTAAAGTCGACCCCTACATCGAGGCGCTTCAAGGTTCAGTGCAAGCGGAGCGGGATGCGGCGAAACGGGAAGTGATAGAGGTATTGTGGGGTTTGCGATACGCCCCAGCCAATTTAAATTTTCAATTAAAACAAATTTATATAGACGCCGATGGCGATCCCAAAAACTTGGGCAAAAAAACGGAGGAGGCGAAATGAAACCAGACTTAAAGAAAGTGAAGAATCACTTACAAGAGATAGAGGATTTATTGATACTCGGAGATAGACATTCATGTCCTATATATACAGCAGTAAATCATATTCGCAACGCTCTTGCCGAGATTGAGAAGGTAGAGCCGGAAGAGGTCGATTACAAAAAGCCGGAGAACTGGATACCGAGATTTTCTATTATTAATATCGGGGATAGTTATTCCTTATATCTTGGAGATAATAAGAGATTTTCTTATTTACGTGGACAAATTGTTCAAATCAGCGATCCAGACGAATTTGAGTTTGTTCGCAACCTTCCCGATCCGGCGGAGCTAAAGTAAATGGGTGAGATGCACCGCACCAATTTAGATCATTCTCCTCGTCTCCGGCGGGTGTTGGATTGTTTGAGGCGGGGACCGCATACGACTTGGGAAATTATTCAAGAGGCGAGGGTCGGGGATGTGAGCTCCGTCATCTCCGAATTGAGATTCCCGCCAAACAATATCCCGATAGATGGCAAGTATATCAGGAAAGGTGTATATCTTTATTCTTTAGCTAAGGGGCAACTGGAGATGAAACTTGGGTAAGTGGGAGGAATAAATAAAATGATCGGGAAAGAAGGGCAGTATAAGAAAGCTCTCAAAAGATTGACTACTTCCATAACTAAATTTGAGAACGCTATGGATATTGAAATGAGAAAACCTTCAGACGTTCAAAGGGGGCGTAATATAGCTAAGCTGGTGAATTTTTTGGCTATCGAAAAACAATCAGCTCAACATTTTGCACTTGGTTATTCATTTAAAAAAATCAAAAAGCTTTATGGAAAAGAAAATTCTTTATTGGAGATGAAACTTGGGTAAACCTTACCATTCTGACAACAGCGTTACTCTTTACCTCGGCGATGTGATAGAAAACCTGAAGCTGATTGAGGCGGAATCCGTGCATTGTTATTTCATGTGGTGTAAATGTCTTATGGTGTGGCATTTTCTACATAACAAAATTAGATTTTCAAAACCGTGGTTGTGCTTTTCAAAATCAATATGATGGACACAAAGGAATTTATTGGAATGACAATCTTGACAAACCAGATCACGCTTAAAAATAATTTCCCTAATTTTCCGAGAAAATCCATTTTTGTAAATAAGACCGGAACGACCATTTTCCCAACGAGGATTTTTATCGAGAGGCAATCCACAGCGTTTTCTCCATTGTTTATTTTCAGCATTTTGAAGTCCACGTTTACGGGCAAGTTCTTTCATTTCTGGAGTCCACGCTTTCTTGATTTTTTCCGCAATCTCTGGTCGAGTGCTTGCCGAAGGATAATTTTTCTTTCGACCCGTCATAATTTTGCTCATATGGTCTCTGTGCTTTTGGGTGCGTTTATAGACCGGTCTTATGCCAGAGTTAAGAAATGTTTTATGACACGCAGGACACCTTTTTACTTTTGGGGGAACTTCCTGTCCACAATCAATGCATTTTCTTTCTTTGGTTCTTCGTGCCAGGGCAGAACAATTTTGACATCTAACAGCCAATCTATTACGAGACAATTTTTTACCACAATTAATACAATAATGTGGTGGTTGAGATATTTTTTTAAGATGGCAATCCCAACATTTCTTAGACCGTGGTCTAACAGGTTTTTCACAATCAACGCAATATGCTTTTTTCATAAGCACAAGATACCATATTGGTGTAGGTTTGTCAAGGGAAAAATAAAAATAGATTTAAGCGAACAGTACCTAAAGTTCAGCTTACAGGAATTGGCGCAAGGGGCATTATGGTGATGTCAACACGGATGGGACGGATGGGGATTTGGGTAAACCGATAGCATGGAGCAAATAATGCAACAGGGAAAATGGGAATTCTATTCGGGAGATGAACTTCTGCGGGGTGAGGGGGATCTGTATCGGTTGACTATGGGGGAGGATGAAAATCCCGCACTACTGGAGAATATTATGAAACAGGTTCAAAAGTATGGGGAGCCATGCTGTATTCGATTCCGTCCGGGTTTATATTGGAATGGGGGACAGAGACGAGCTGGAAATTGTTACGCGGTGTTCCGGCGAAATAACTGGAATCGAGAACGATGCGAGAGGGAGAGGTGGAGAAAAGTCCCTAGATCAAAATTACGTAGTTCTACTAATACGATTTTACTTGACAAATAATTTTTATTGTCGATATTATAATTGAAACTGAATGAGGTGCAAATTGGCGAATTCCCTAAATAAAAAAATTTTGATGAGTTGCGCAGGTGTAGTTTCAGGCTACGCCAAGCCTCACCTCCACCTGCGTTAGCTCATCGTTAGGAGAGAGAAATGAAAAAATATTACGTGGTGGGAAATGGTTGCGGACATAAACACCGCACTCGTACCGGCGCGGAGCGCTGTGCACGGAGCTGGTTGAGAGAAAACCAGGCGGATATAAAACAGGAGGCAGAGGAACACGGGAAAACCCTGCGTGACTATATTGATTCAATAGTCAATGAGAGCACCGGGGATTGTATGATAGTTCAAATAACGGAAAGATAACCCTAACGAAAAAATGTGTAAAATGTGTTGACATAGAAATTTAGAAAGCGTATTTAAAAGCGAAGGGTCAGTTAAAACTCGTGAATAGGATTTTACGAGAGGACTGACCCTTCTCTCATTTTAAGCCCCAGGTGACTCCGAGGGAGGGATTGCCTGGGGTTTTTTTGATTAACATGTTTACGGGGAATTGCTAAAATGCCGGATGAATTAAGAAAACCTACACTCAATCAGATACATAGAGATTTTATTTTAGAGGGGCTTGCACGTAATCATAGACCCCAGCGAATAGTCAATGATTTGCAATCGGAGTTTGGAGTTCTTACTACACGCCAAAATGTTCAGGGATACGTCAAGAGAAATCCCGAAATCATTCAGACATTACGGGCTATATTCATAGAATCATTGGGAGGTTGTGCCCTTATTGATAAGGCAGAAAGAATTGCAGAACTCGAAAAGATGTATGAGAAGTTCCTGGAGAATTGTGCGGGAAATTATTGTCAAGAAAACATCAAAGTTTTGAGCGATTTAATAGCACAGATCCAAAAAGAGGTTGAACCCATAAAGTTGAAGGGTGAAGGATTTGGCGGAGACACAAATATCTTCAATCTTAGAGCCGGGCTTAGTCCAGAGCTTAGAGAGACTGAATCCCGAAAGCTCCGATCTGTTATTGAAGTCTTGCGAAATGGAAATAGAACGTCGGGAACACCCCCGGTGGTTTCTCGGTTCGAGGATTCATCGGACAACTAAGAACGAGCCATTGGATTTTGAGTCCAGTCCGTTTCTAAAGGGCATCTATCTGGATCAGTCCCCGGAGATGGTGATTAAAAAGGCGGTCCAGGTGGGGATCTCCGAGATGATGATTTGTGATGCTTTCAGTCTGGCCGATGAAGGACTCCGGGTTTTTTATGTTTTGCCGACTATTGATCTCCGCAATAATTTCGTAACCGACAGAATCGACCGCCCTCTACTCACAATTCCCTATTATCGACAACGAGTTAAACCTACCAAGAAAGCCGGTTTTGAAGTGGTGGAAGCCGATAACAAGGGATTAAAAAGCTTTGGTGATCAAGGGGTGCTCTTCTTTGTCGGTTCAAATTCTCCGGTAAGTTTCATATCCTTCCCGGCAGATGTGGCGATCATCGACGAGCTGGACAAATGTCTGGAGGTTCAAAGAAAACAGACCAAGAATAACTTAGAGCTGATTCCTGGGCGTATGACTGCCTCACCGTATAAGTATATCCGCAAAATTTCAACCCCGACGATTGAAGGTTTTGGGATTGACGAAGCCTATACTCAATCGGATAAAAAACATTGGATGATCAAATGCGAACACTGCGGAACATGGCAGGAACCGGAATTTTTTGTGAATGTAGTCCGGGAAACCGAGGATAATGTATTTGAACTGGTTGACAGTGAATGGCAGAAAGGTTCCAAAACCGATATTAAGATATTTTGCAAAAAGTGTATGGGGGAGATAGACCGGCTGGTTAAGGGTGAATGGGTGGCTGAATATCCGGACAGGTCTGTTTCAGGGTATTCCATATCGCAGCTTTTTTCCGCTCACCTGACTATCGCGCAGATTTACGATAAATTTATCAAAAGTAAAACCAATGAATCCAGAAGGCAGGTATTTTATAACGATATTCTGGGGTTAGCCTACACCGCTAAGGGAACCAAGCTAACCAAAGCGATTCTGGATGAATGTGTAAAGTCCGGGTTGAACTATAACATGCCTTCCCGGTCAGATGCCACGACTATGGGGGTGGATGTTGGCGGTCCACTTCATGTGGTTATCCACGATCACCCCTCCGGCAATAGCCGGAGATTGATATTTGCCGGAACGGTCCAGGAGTTTGAGGAATTGCATACTTTTATCAGTAGGTATGGGGTTCAAGTATGTGTAATGGACATCGACCCAGAAACCCATAAAGCGAGGGAATTTCAAAAAGAGGCTAATTGTGAAGTATGGTTGTGTGATTATCTATCTTCTCCTCAACAGGTAGATGTGATTCTCGACTTAGACAAAAGGATAATTAAGGCGGATCGAACTCAGGTGATGGATGCCCTCGTTTCTGATTATGTCGAACAAACAGTATTGTTACCCGCCAACGCTTCCACTTTAAACGATGGTGAGTTTTATTCCCAGTTATGCGCACCCACTCGGCTTTTGGATGAAGATACAGGGCATTATTTCTACACGGAAGGAAGCAAGGCCGATCACTTTTTCCATGCCGAGGTATACGAAAAGTTGGCAAATGAATTCTTTTCCCCCTCAGTTGAGGTCAGGGATGCTCAAAATCTTCCCCCACGCCAATGGTTTAAACATCTCCGCAAGCCTAAAAGGAACGGTTATGTATGATAGAACTTAACGAGACTCAACAAAAAGAGATAGTGAATCTTATCGTTGACTGCTATCGCTATTCAAAAGACCGGTTCGGCGAACTATATACCCTCTTTGGTTATCTCGAATCACTCTATAATCTCAATATACCGGATGAGATGGAACAGGACCTGGAGGAAGAGAACCCCGGCTTGGTTCCCGCGGATATGCACGTAGGAGCCGATGAACTCCTGGCTGAATTCGACAATATTCTCTTTGCTAATGATCCGTTTTTTAGCTGTAAGGGTGGGGAGAATACCAGCGAAAGAAAGCTGCGAAACATTACATCCTACCTTAAAACCACAACCTATAAATCAAAATTAAAAAAGGCTTTTCGTCCCACCCTGAAAAGTGCAATCCATTTTGGCGCGGGGATCGGGTATGTAGATACGATTGATATACCCCTGAATGTTCTCCGGAAGGATTTGAGACTCAACGAGACTTCTCAACTTCGATATCGGGATATTGTTTCCGAGAAAAGTTTTACATGTCCCATCTATATCGGGTGTGATATCCGTCGGTTCTTTCCCGATCCAGATAATATTCAGCGGAAATGGGGGATAATACAAAGCAAATCCTCGCTCCTGGATGTCCTGGAAGATGCTGAGGAAGAAAAAGACCGCAGGCAATATGAAATCGATATAGATGCGCTTCGTAAGTCCACCTTTCCTCAGGCTGATTTTGAGGAATTCAATAATACCACCGACTTTCGGTCTAATTTGATGAAAGGTTATAACCTTCCCGTTGAACTCCTGCACTTCCGGGGATGGATTCCAATACCGAATGAAGATCCCAACGAGACGCCTAAATTCATGGATGTTATCGCCACCGTAGCCAACCGGGAGTTGTTGATTCAATTTGATGAGAACGAATGGCATTATCCGGCCGCGGAGGGATTCATTCAGACTACCATATTCCCCGACGACTACGAGATTGCCTACCCGGTCAGCAAGATGAATGTATCGAAAAATGCCTTACTGCAGAAATTCTATATTCGGAACCGGCTCCTGATGGCATTGGCGCGAAACCTTAATCCTCCTATGGTGACGGATGATCCAAGCAAGGATTTCCCGGATTACATCCAGGCTCAATCCGGGGAAGTGATTAAACTCACCCGGGGAGCGAAACTTGAGCCTTTAAAGACCGGGGAGGTACCAAACGAAGCATACCTGGAGTCCAATAACCTCACCAATGAGATGCAGTATATCTTTGGGTCCAATCAATTTTCTGCCGGAGCTACAACTCCCCAAAATAAACTTGCTACAGGGATAATGGTACTGAAGGGGGTTACGGACAGCTTGAAGAAGTTCGAGAGCAATGTTATCGTCGATACCGGGTTAATCGAAATTCTTACGAGATATTACGACATTGGCAGATTGACCATAGAAAAAATACCTATCCAGATGTACGATTCAAACGAAGTTGTGGAGTTGGGGATGGATGACATAGACGGGGGGGATATAGACATTCAGATTGAACTGAACGATGTGTGGAATCACCCCATCCAAAGACAGGAGATGTTGAAGTTCGCGGAGATTTACAAAGACGACCCCTACGTTGATCCGGTTAAACTCCGGAGGCAGCATTTTAGATTAATTCAATTGCCCAATGTGGAAGAGTTAGTTCCCGATCCGGCGGAGAAGATGCTACCGGTGGATAAAGAGAATATGATGATGGTTAAAATGGGTATCCCCGTTCCTGTTTTACCACAAGAACCACACGAATTGCACCTTAAAGGGCATTTACAATTCAAGGATATTCCTAATGTGGCACAGCATATACAGCAGCATATCGCCATGTTACAGGCAAAGGAACAATCCCCGAATGCTCCGGGTACGGCGAAACCCAGAATACCGATGGCACAAGACGAGATTGGATTAGCTGAAACCTTGGCGCAGAAACTAAACTATGCAAACTTTCAGAGGTAAACATGAAGAAAAATAGAATGTCCTTACCGACCGTTGTGAATAAAATTCCCAAATCCACCTTCAGGATTGACGCAAGCAAACTGAAGGGAAATTCATTCCGGGTGGGAAAGAAGGTTAAGGTTTTGGTTCACGGCAAAATCACCGAGGAATCCCTGGATGACTACGAAGTTCCGGGGAAGAAGTCTTTCCGGTTGGAGGTTCACAAAGTGACTTCGGCTGGTGGACAGAGAGTAAGAAATCCGTTTAGGGGGAAGAGATAATAGTTCGGGGTGGACATACCATATCGGGACCGGAGCATACGGTCAAGTCGAATTCGTTTAAGTTGAGGGATAGAAGGAAAAGATGATGGAAAAAAACGATGGTGGAATCATAGGGGCAATTAGAAATCGAAGCGATAAATTTTATACCGCCAACAGTAAGTTAACCTTAGATAGATTTAATGAATTTATGAAAGTGGTTTTTGACAAATACCCCCTCTTTTACCCTGGACAAAAAGTGATGGTTCATGGTGAAATTAAAAAGATTATAAGGGGAGTGGGTTCAACTTTAACCGTTAGGAATTTGTATTTCTACGAAAGATTCTATTCTTGGCTTTTCAAGGTATGCCATTTTAAGAAGATAAGATGTTGGTATCTGACTTTGATAGCCAAATTCGGGATGGGAGATTTTGCTAAATGACTCTTTCGCAGATCATAGCTAAAGATTCGTATTACGACCAGGATATTCCGGTCAAGGGGCATTTTAGAATTGAGATCGAAATTCATGATGGAACGATTACATTGGTAAGGAAAGAGGAGAAGATAAAAAAGGAACCGTGATGGAACGATGTAAGAATTGTAAATTTTGGGATGGGGAACCGGGAGATCACTTGGGAAGTTGTTTCTCTGATAAATTCGTACAAAATTATCCAGATGAGGTAGAAGTAAATAGAAACGATCTTTTTGATCGACTTTTCCATGATAACGATGAAAATATAAGTTGTGATTTATATACCGAGGAAAATTTTGGTTGTGTGCATTTTGAACTAAGGGAGGAGAAAATCTAAAATAGTGTAGTTTTTCGACATAGCTTTTTGTAAGGGTGAATGGAACAACCATAGCCCCGTTTGTCCCCACGGTAGCCCCGTTCGGGATGGACGGGGTTTTTTATTAACCTGAAACCAAGGAGTGAATATGAGACAGAAAATCAGAAATCCCCTGTAGAGAGAGTAGAAAACAATTTAACCGAGGAGAAGTAGATGAAAAGAATTGTTGTATTAGCGGGACTGGTTTTGGTGATGTTTCTGGCTGCCATTCCTGCATTCGCTGCCCACAACTATGGACAGTATCCGACCTACTGGCCATTAGTGACGTGTGATAGTGTCTATCACCGGCAGATAGTGAGCAGAACCTCCGCCAGCGGGTGGTTGATCCAAGAGACAAACTGGACGGTTAAGAGGGGATGGGGGGATTCAACCTTGTATAAAGACACCCTCCATGCTACGCTTTATACCCCCTGGTATAATATGGGAGAACCGAGCGGTTCGCCTACTCTATCGGCGTTTACCGCTTGTTTTGATATTGCCCAGGTAGACACATTCGGTGGGTATGATGCAGGCGATACTTATGGTGTATATATGCAAACCGCCATTGATTCGGCCACCTATCCCGCCTTATTTAACACGATAACCTTGAGATCGGCGCTCACTGATACCACTCAGGGTTTGATCAAAACTCAATGGCTGGGGGTATATGCCCAGGATTCGGTGTATACGAAATATGTTCGCCTGAAGGTTGTGGTTACAATCGTTGCCGACAGCGCCACAGCCGGACTTGAACATCCGGTATACAACGATGCGGCCGCAAAGCATATCCCGTTAAAAATCACGGAGTATTACAGACCCTTCTGGACAAAGTGAGGTAAGTTATGCCGGAAGAATTGATCAAAAAACGTGGCGGTGCCATCAGGTATCGAACCAAGAAATTACCTGGTGGGAGGTATGTTCACATCGCCATAACCAGGAATCCCGGACCAAGAGGCGGAAAGACCGTAGCTGGTCCGGTTCACCGTCTGAAATCGAGAATGGGTAGGAGTTAATGCTATCATCCTTCGCTCAAATCAACAAAGTCTTAAAAGGCCTTCTTTCCAGAAAAGAAAAAATGCAAATCTACGTGGCTTCGCTTACGGAGCAAGTGGAGGGTGGGGATATGGTGGAGCAACTCTTTAAATCCCCAGTATGGGAGAAGATAATATCTCCCTGGTTGGGGGATGAGGAGAAGAGAGCAGACAGACGGTTGAGAGACTTTAATCACGAAATTCCACAAGACATAGTGGGGTTTGGTGAATTGGGTAAAATCAAAGAGATTGAGAAATTTAGAATGATGCTCGAAAAGCACCTTAAACAAAGGGATGCGGCTAAGGAGAAACTCCGAAAGTTGCAACCCGACGGAGATAAAAATGACTGGAGAAAATAAAGACCCTCTCGAAAACGAGGATCTGAATAAAACAGAAGAGGAACTGGAACCGGAACGTCAACAGGAGCTGACAAAACTAAGGGTTGACAACCCGGATCTGACTGACGAAGAACTTGATGCTCTTCTGGCTGAAGATGAGGCGAACAGACTGGAAGAGTTGGGTTTCCCTCAATTCAAAACATTCAAGGAAATGGCGGAGAACTTTAAGAAGTTCCTCGATGAAGATAAGATGACATTTCCGATTGTCAAAGAGTTAGCCGCGGAACTTAACTACAAGACACCACATGACTTCATTCAGGCGGTAAAGGCACAGATCAAAAAATCCTCTCCTCCCAAGGCGGACGGCCTTCCTAAAGGGAAAGATCCCTACGATGACAGGTTTAGGCAGTTGGAGGCAGACCGAGGGGATATTCACTGGGATTTGGCTTTTGATAAGTTTCAACGCAAAATGGAGAAGGGGGAGGATGGAGTGGAGATTCCCAATAAGCTGAAGGGGACCCTCAAAAAGCTAATTCCTGCCGTGTTGGCGGATAAGACCAGGCAGGAATTAGAGGATATGGATCCCGAGGAAGTTTTTGAGGATGCCTACGACCTCTATCTCTGGAAACTCTCCAAAGAGAAAAGTCCGGAAAAACTCAAGAGCGATCTGAGTGAGTTGGAACTCAAGCGGCTGAAAAAACTTAGACAATTGAAGATGCCATCAGGAAAAACCACAACCAAGGGTGGGAATGCTCAAGATATTAAGGATTTTGGGGCGGGCATTACCTCCCTGCCACCTGTAAAAGGAAAATAAACTATGCCACCTACTTACGCTGAAGGATTGCTTTCGGGAATAATCACAGGTAGTATGCTCCCGGACGGCTTGATAATGAAGGAAATACATCCCAAAATCAAATATTTTGCAGATGCCGTGGATGTCGGCAAGAGTTTCTTTGCTCTCCAGGGCAAAGACATAACCAAGAAACCGACCATCTCCCCCAAGGTTTTCTGTTACGAGAAAGAGACCAAAGGTGAGTGGATGCAGTTGAACATGGCCGGAGGAGCAGTTCTGGGAGACACAACCATAACGGTGGATGCGGTTGGACCGTTACGGCCCAACGACATCATCCAGATATGGGAATCGGATTTGAGTGCTTTCGAGCAAATCCGGGTTTTGACCGTTCCATCTTCGACCACATTCACCTGTACCAGAAATTACGGGACTTCCCATAGCGGAACCTGGGCGGATGATACCAAGATCAAAATCCTGTTCAATGCTGGAGCGGAAACCGGCTCCCTCCCCACCATCTCGAACCGGATTCCGAGTGACGAGTGGAACTGTGTCACCCTGATCCGGACCGCAATAGGCGGTGGATTGTTCTTCACGAACCAGAAGACCTACACCGGAGATCCCTGGACAGACCAGTTGATCGAAAAGTGGATTGATCACCTGAACGAGAAGATCAATAAGGCCCTCTTTGGAGCCAGGAAATGGGATTCCACGAACGGTATCCCGATTGGTGAGGGTATCATCCCGGCCGTCATCCGGAGAGGCGGGGTATTGAAGCCCGATCTCGGGGTTGTGACCTGGGATAGCTTCATGGGGGTTGTGAGACAGGCTTTCAAGGTGGGATCGTCCACTAAGATCATGCTTGCCTGCCCCATGATGACCTATGCTCTGGCGAGTTGGAAAAAGAACAACCCTATGGTGATTATGCAAGAGGATACCTATCTGGACATACAGGTTGACAGCCTCAAACTGCCCGGTGGGAAGACCTTGAAGATCATAGAAGAAAACAAACTGTCCGGCGATCCGGATGACAGTCCGGATAACCTTTTCGGCGGAAGTTTCGTTATCGTTGATCCAAGGAACATCACCTATATGCCCTACTTGACCACCAAGGGCGTGTTGGATGATAAGCTTCTGAAAGACCGGCAGGCAAACGATTCACTCTCCAGGGAAGAGGAATACATCTCTTGCGCTGCGTGGCGATGGGATGTGATCACTTCCCACTGTTTTGCCTCCGGGATCACCGGATTTAACAACTAAAAGGAGAAGGATAAGGGAAGATTGACAAATCGAAACCTTAACCGGCAAATATGAGGAAAAAGAAAAAGATGAGTAAAAACAATCAGGACGATTCCTCTGAAAAAGAGAAATCAAAAGTTCCGGATAGTCCGGACATCACTACGAGTGTGACCGATAAGCCCACTGGACCGGATACACCACAGCCCGATACTCCGTTGGCAAATGCTTCTGCGGTCGATACACCACCGCCTAAGGAGAACCCCGACACCAAGTATTACAAGCACAGTTTTATGAATTGTCACCTATCCCCGATTCAGGGAGCGGTTGTCATCCTGCGCAAGGGGATGGAAGACAAATGGGGGTTCTACTTTACCGACAACAAACAGGTTCAGAAGTACATCGAAGGGCTCTCTTTCTTTGGGAAGAATATATTACCCTCCTCGCAGAAAGAGTTTGAGGCGGCCACGATGAAGGGCAAACCGGCAAAGAAGTATACCACTGGTCCCCTTACCGGAATAAAGTAAGACTCAAACCGGGGTGGGTGGATAACATCCACCCCGATAGGATAATCGACTATGAATATAACTAAGTACATCCAAGAAAATATCCTGGGTGATTCTTCTGCAGTCGTTACCCGGAAATTGGATGAACATCTTGAAGTCGTTTCAAGGGATGTTTACGATTACCACAACTGGAGATGGCTTAAGAGATCGGAAGAACTAACCCTTACAACCAATATTATTGAGTATGAATTATCAGGGAATGGCAATGATCTATCCAAAATGATTTCAATGTTCTACGGTGATGATATGCGCCGGTTGAATGACGACTGCCAAGATGAGGAAGCTTTCTATAAACTCAAATATGGTCAGATGGAGGGCGAAACCCCGAATCTTTGGGTAGCCAAAGAGAAAATTAACGAATACACCTGGAAGTTCATTATCTATCCCTGTTCGGCCATAACTCTTGAAACCGTCACTTACTATTATAAAAAGACATTTAACATTGCCGACATTCCTCTTTATCCTAATCCTATGGTTTTTATCGACGGGATTATGGAGAAATTCTTAACAGGGGTGGCGGTCAATACAAAAGATCCCGTTCAGGCGAGTAAAATGATACAGTTGGCCCGGGACTACAAGGCAAGTTACCTGGCGGGTAGGGAACTGATGAAACAAAACGATTCGGCGGTGACTAAGCCTAAAACTAAGATTGACGTTTCGGACGAACAAAAGGCTTTTCAGTATAGAGTAAAAAGATTGCAGAGGATGGGGAGAATATGAAAAAGACACTTACACTATCCTTTTTGATCCCCCTGCTGATCTTTTGGTTCTTTCTGGAAAAATCCTTAGCCGGGGAGTTTTACACTCTGGCAGACCTGAAGGTGGGAGCCAAAGATAATACCTACATGACCACCGAGCCGACCTATGCCGACTCGGTCTGGAATCGGTGGGTGAATGAGGGATCCCTGATCATCTCCCGTTGGGAAGTGATTGAGAAACTCGACACGATTATCTGGACGGCAAATAACCAACTCTATACCCCTAACAACGATTTCCTTAACTTGAAAGCGGTGGGATTTTTAAGACCATCCGGGAAAACTCCCCCAACGGTGGTAGTAAACGATCAAGTTTACCTTCAGAAGTACTCCGATGAGTTGACTCCCCGCTACGCCTATTCGGTGGGATCGGATGGAAGCGCCCGGGTGGGGTTCTATCCCCCGCCTTACCGTGCAGACACCACCATTATTATCTACTGGGCATCCGCCAAGTTGTTAAGTACGGACGCGGACACAAGCAATATTCCACTAACTTTAAGACCGGCAATTGTGAGCTATGTTAGTTACAAAGCTCTTTTACGATATGCTAAGAATTTAGCTTTTCCCTATAGAAACGAATTTGACGATTACCACAGCCAAGTTCTTAGAGAAAAGGGCTTGGATCAGATAAAGAAACAAGAAAAAACGGAGAGTGAGAAATGAAAAAGATTCTATTGTTTGCCTTAATTTCGCTGTTTCTGATACAGGGGATATGTTGGGGGGTCGGCTTTGACACTCAACTTTACAATGAAATATATACCATTAAACCTGAATTAAAGGATTTAATTACAACGGACAATCTTGACCAGTTAATAGCAATGGCAAAAAGGGCGGTTTGTACTCATGGACTATTATATTCCGGTGAAGCAGCAACGGCAACGGTTTCGGCAGACAGTAACTATGCTTATGTTCGGATTGGATGGTTTCCCATTAAGGATGTCGTTTTTATTACCTCCGTATCAAGATTAAGATCGAGTGCTTTAGATTATGCTACTGAATTGGGTTTAATAGAAATAGATATAAGCGAAATCGGACATCGTTCACTTACCGCCTATCCCACTTCGGGATATTGGGCACAATTCAAGAGCGGGGAGACCACTTTTATATATCTCTATCCCGCACCTGATACTACTACCCAACTTTATATTGAGTACATCTATGGATATGGGAGTACGCCCCCTTACAGTACCGTGCAATTAATCGCCCGGTATGCCACTTTTTTGGCTTGTTTATCTATCGACGATTACGATTGCGCCACCCTAAATTACAATGAATATAGACAGACAATTTCATATATAAGAGATCAGAAGTTGAACCGTCAACCGGATATATCCTCCGAAAGAAAAATCTTAAAATAGGAGTGAAAATGAAAAGATTCATACTCTGTTTACTTGCCTTGTTGTTACTCTGTCCAATCGCAAAGGCAGTCAGTTTCGGGGAGATGCAGACCTATTTGGATGCGATGTTGCAATCGGCGAACGAGGTTTATCTACCCGATTCTGTAAAGAATCAAATGCTGGGGATGGGGATGAGATATATAGCGGGGTTGTCTCCCTATGCAGCTGAGGTAAAATTTGCGGCTTATGTTACACCAACCGGGAATTACACCTCCATAGCCTTGCCATCAACTAAATGGTGGGAGGGATGGAATAGGGTAAATGCCATTAAACTTAGAAACGAGGATTTCTCCTTGTATGAGATTCAACACCGGGATATTGGACAGAGGGGAATAGTTGCTACCGGGGTTGGAAAACCCCGCTATTGGTATCATGGAACAGACGCAGCCCGGAATGAAAATCTTGGTGTTTATCCTCCCTATACATCCGATACTACTCATCTAACGATGTTTGTTTCCGTTATTCCCGCCATGCAAACCTACGGTGATACCCTTCTTTTCAACAATATCTATGAGATTGAGGTTGTTCTTTATGCCTTTGCGCTTTCCCGATTACGAGAGGGTGATCTGACAGTGGGGAATTTCATAATGTCCATCGTGAATCAGGAGATTATGGATTTGACCACGATGTTAGAAAACCGTCCGAAGGATATAATGATTCAACCGAAGGTTTTGAGCAGATGAAGAAAATTTTGATCTGGTTTCATATTTGCAAAGAAAAGAAATCGGAACCACTTCCGAAAGATAAGTGGATCGGTGCTTCTATTTATGAATATCCCCAGGGAGAATATGATGAATATGGTCGAGAAAGAGTTCTCCTGAGGATAGGTAGCGATACTATGTATACTGGATGGAAAGAGAAGATTGAAGAGGAAGAGATTTACATACCTAAAGATAATGTATCGCTTTTGATGAATAAAAAAAATGGGTTTTTTGTACTTGGAGATTATAAATAAACATGAAGAAGATAAAGTCTTTCATTTTATTCATTCTATTAGTATTTCTTTTCCTCTTTCGTTTTTATCAATACAATTTGATTCCGCTTAATGCCCAGGAGAAGACCACTAATCCCGACATCGAGGAATACCCACCTTTCGTTAAGCCTCTAACCGTTCCTAATCCCCAACCGGTGACTCCGCCCGTGACTACCCCAGCGCAGTGGTGGGAAATGAAAATGATGAAGCCGACTCCGGTAACGCCACCAAAAACGACACAGCCGATCTACATCCCACAGACCTTTAATAAGCCGACTCCGGTAACGCCACCGAATGTAACACCGCCAAGTGGGAATCAGGGATACATCAATTTCAGCAAGCCAAGTCCAGTCTCTCCGCCACAGACTACGGAGCCACAGTATTTTCCTTATAAGTTTCAGACACCGCAACCAGTTACTGCACCCCAGGGTAAGTATCAGATCGAGGAGTGGAACGACTTCACGGGTGGATTGATTGTTACTCCTTATCCTACTAAACTTAAAAACAACGAAGCATTAGTTCTTGAAAACGCTCTTTGGAATCGAAGGGGTGAAATATATAAGCGCCCCGGTTATTCCCGGCACAGTGCTACGCCTACGAGTTTCAATTTCTTGCAAAGCTATGAGAAGGCGAACGGGACATCATATACGATGGGGGGTAGTGACACCGCACTCTATTATTACACCTCGGCGGATTCTACGTGGAATAAGATTGCGAGTTCTTACGGAGTGCCAGGAGCGTGGGATGGCGTAACTTTTAATGATAAATTCGTGGCAACACACAAGGGAATTCTTCCGGTGGTTTGGGATGGATCGTCGATAATTGAATTCCCTGTTTCTTATAAAGGGTTTTGCTTGTCAAGAAAAGATGAGTGCCCCTCTGTACCGAATAGGTTGACTATGTGGCTTACAATTCCATCAGGATACCTGACAGAACCCGGTGAATGGATTGGATATACACTTAGAATAAAGATTTCGACTCAATACTTTTGGTACTATATTTTTAATTCCGAATTAGGAACATCAGAAGATACTATTTATTTTCCAAGTTATCTGACTTCGTCTTATATTCCCGATCCTTTTGTCGATTCTATTGCAATTTTCCCCTGGTTAGCTTTGAGTGAAGCTATTGATTCTGGAGTTATTGATACAAGCGCACTTCTTGTTCCTGGGCCAGATGATTGTAGTGGAGTATTGAGAATTAAAGCGAGAGATGGAGTATTTGATGGAACATGGGATGGATGTCTCATAGAGTCGGACTTATACAAGTCTATTATAGGTGGTAGTAGGTATATTGAATATTGTTATCCTGCGTCATTTTATTATTACTGTTCTGTGTATCCGGGTGACAATGTTAATTATCCCTTCGTAGCCGGAAGTAAATACCGAATTAAGCGGACGGGTTTTTGGAAGCCGGAATTTGTTGAGGTTTTTGGGGGGAGACTTTGGTTTGGGGCTGCTTCTTATGGTGATAATCCAATAGATAATTTGAGTGTAATTTGGAGCAGTCTTCACAACCTGAATTCCTTTCCGGTAGAGAACAATTTTTACTTTGAAGGTGGGGGGGGTGGAATTACCGGCATGATCTCCATGGCGGGTAAATATGTGGACATACCCAGGCATGAATTGTTGATTTCGAAACTTTCAAGCCTCTATAAAGTTTTTCCAAGTGCCGGAGGTTATGATTTTACCACAATAGCGAATGACATCGGTTGCTATTCAAATCATGGGATGTCTGTTAGTGAGGGGAGGATAGTTATTCTCCCCGATCAGAACGGAATATGGGGTTATGACGGTGTGGATAAACCAAAGAATATCTCGGCAGGAAAGATCCAAAGAGAGATCGATTCACTGATAGATAATTCTTCAAGATGGAGAACCAATGGATTCTATAATTCCAAAGACAGGCATTATTATTTTTCTTATTATAGTAATTCGGCATTTAGAACCCTGGCTTGGAATATAGACTATGGAGGATGGTCCCGGGAGACGGTGATAAATCCTTCTGCTATGTGTTTTCGTCGGTCTTTATCTACTACGGGCGATATTCTATTTGCCAATTATAGATCAGGGTGGAATTACGGGGTTTATTACTATGGAGTACAGGCGAGAGACGGAGGGACAACCTCGGCAAGCGATGTTATTTTTAAGTATCAGAGCGGATATAGGCTCCTCTCCGATGATCCCTTCGGTTATAGCCGGATAAAAAGAAGCGGATTAGAAGTTAAATCCGATTCAGCTTATGCAGTATGGGTATACGATCAGAACGGAACAAAGTTATTTTCCGATACCTTAGCCAGCACGGGATGGGATATACAACAAATTGGTGTTTCATCGTCAAGTTATGCGAAATCCTATAGTATCTACGTGAGTAGTTTAACATCAACTTATTTTTTACTTTCCCGCCTCTGGTGGGAATACTTACCCTTTGGAAAATAAGGAGGAGTCATGCCTATTGGACCTTGGATTGTACCTGCAATAAGCGCGGGGGCGTCACTTTTAGAAAATCTCTTCGGTGGTGGGAAACAGAAATCGGGATACCAGATGTCCCCCTATGAGAAGATGATGCTTCAAGAAATGATGAATGAATATCAAAATACGAATGTTCCGGGGTCTGTGACGGCGCCTTATTATCAATTAGCTGGGGATATTAAACAGAAATATGCCGAACAACCGGGATCTTCCGGACTTGAGATTGCCAACTTACAGAAATTCGCCTATGCGCCTATGTCGGAAGTCTCGACAAACTACTTGGAGAATAAAAAGCAGAGGTTGGCCGCTTTGATAGCCAGCATAACCAGGGGAACTGGGACATCTTGGGCACAGGGAGCACCGGACTTTTCGGGTGTGGGAGAGGATATCGGGTCGATAATTTGGGAGATTTTGAACCGGCAAAAAGCGGGTGGTGGTGGTGGTGGAGCTCAATACAGTCCAGAACTAAAATTTGGTTATACTCCACCAAATCCATATCATTTTTAGGAGGGCAATATGCCCGGATCAATTTATAGAGGTTATTTGCAGAGACAGGCATTATACGATCAGGAACAGGAACAGATTGCGGAGAGGAAGCGGAAGAAGTTAGAGGAGTCCCTGGCCAATCTGAACATGGAAGCCTTAACCAGGAAGATAAAGAAGGACGCCCAAGATTGGGAACAGGAACAAAAAGATAGACAGAGACTTGAGGGTGCGTTGTCCAATTTAAAATTGATGGAATCGGAAGGAAAAATTCCGGTTGGCACTTTGGATGCAGCGATAGCGGAATTAACACTGCCAACAACCAAAAAAGAGGCAACACCCTGGTGGATGGGAACACCAATGGAAAAAAGCTATATAAACAAAGAGACCTACATTGCCCCAACTGGAGGGGAAGGTGGATTGAAGTTTGCCCCGATTCCGGCTGGTGTTAGTTATAGTATTGATCCGACTACCGGAAAACCTATTTTTACACCAAAGACGGAGAAATTGGGAGTTGGTGATATAACCAAAGCTATGAGTGGACTTTTAAAGCCATCACTGAGATTTGAAATGAGGGGAACACCAGAAAGTCGAATAGATAGTTTGATGGCAGGATTTCCCATTGCTCCACAGACAGCCACTGAAAGAGCATATCAGGTGGGACAAAACAGATTGATTGAAGCGTTAGGTGAATTTACTCCAGGTGGTAGAATAAGTGAAGGGTTGTCTAAAGAAACGGGGGAAGTCCCCGAAGAATACGAGTCTGTTTTATCTGCTTATGGAGATTACGATGAATTTGTCTCCGATGCTACTCGACAACTAAATGAAGGGTCGATTAGCCAAGAAGCTTTTGATAATGCAGTCGCCAACGCAAAAATCTATTGGAAAAAGTAATGCCGAATTTGGGTGTGTTTGAGCCAAAGAAGAAAAGTAATCTCAGCGTTTTTGAACCTACTAAGCCCGCCAGTATGGGCGATGGTTTACTTAATAAGGGTCTTGGTTTCGCCAAAGAGATGGGAGCTTCTGCCCTTGAAGAAGTTAGCAAAGGAACACCCCTTCCAGCCCTTCTACCGATGTTATTCGCTAAAGCAGGGGAGAAGATTGCCCCTCCCGCTATTGGCAGGGAATTAGCCTCTGCACGTGGTTTTATGACCTTTCCGAGGGATATAGTTGAATCAGTAGCTGAACCTTTGATAGCGGGGAAACCTAAAGAGGCGGGACAAGCAGTTTTGGGCATGGGTAAGGATATTGGAACGGGTGTATTAGACTGGATTATGCTCGGTGCTGGATCTCCGGTTGAGAAACAGATGGCAATGGAGCATATCGGCGGAAGAGTGAAGGAAAGAGGTTTTGTCGCTGAATCAGTCTATCCCATGACTCTTTTAGCTCCGGTACTTAAAGGTATAGGTATGGGGAAAAAGGCGGGGGTAAAAACAGAGATGATCGCGGAGAGACTTGAAGATATAAGGAATTTACCAACAGAGCAGAGATTAGAGACTATTCGGCGAACAGAACTCCCCTCCGTTAGACCTACCGGGTTTGAGGCAGACTTAAACCGAATCAGGGAAAAGATCAAAGCCGAGATCGCCACCGAACCCTTGACTTCTGAAAAAGTGGGTGAGACTTTTGTTCTTGAACCGACTGCTGAAGAATTAAAAGCCATGTCTCCTATAAGAAAAAAGATTATGCTTGAAGCTTCTACAATGCGAAGAAAGGCTAAGGCAATAGAGAAACAACGAGCATTAGCAGAAAAGCAGAGAATGGCTACTCAGGGTGAAGGCTTTACGATGTTGCCGGAGAGGAAGTTGCTTGAAGCCCCCAAGCCCCTTGAGGAAACTTTGGGGTTGAAAGCACCCCCTGAACCGCCCGCAGTTGGTGAAACTGTGAAAGCAAATGTCCCCGGAGAAAAAACTGTAATCAAATATAGCAAAGATTTAGTAAAAACAGGTGAACGTAAATTAAAAGACTTTCACCAAGTTGATTTGCTTGTTTATGCAGATAGAGCAAAGAGAGCGGGTGATCTTGAAACAGCACAGATATTTAAACAATATGATACCTTCCTCAGAGAAAAGCATAAACCTGTTCAGGTTGATATAAGTGAAAGAATATCTGCCGCAAAGGAAATGGCAACAGAGATAAGACAAAACGGAGGCTCTCTAAAGGTAAACCCCGATGGTTCTGTAACTATTTATCATGGAACTTCAAAAGTCAACGCAGAGGCAATTCGACAAAGTGGTAAATTAGACGAGATGACATTTTTCTCACACAGTAAATCTCGTTCCATGTTCGGTAGTGAAGGGGCAAAAGATTATGCAAAAATGGCTGGGCGTGGTAAGGGCGAGATTATGGAATTTAAAGTTGATCCAAGAGATATTGATTTTAATTCTGGGAGTGGAGAAATTGAAGCACCAAAGCCCCTCGTTAGAGGTGATGATGGTATTTGGAGGGCAAAAAATAGAAAGATAAAACCTATTCCCCCCAAGTCCCCCGTCCTCGGCGAAGGCATGAATAAGATGGTGCAAGAGTTGAAGGATAAGGATGTGACCGAAACCCCCCCGACGGGCGCGGACTATCCCGATCTGGCGAAGGCACAAGAGACGGGGGGGATAAAGAAAGAAGTTATTACACCTACAGAGGAACTTAGCGGGGGTTTTGGTGTTGTTTCTCCTTTCAAATCCAAGAATGTGCAATTAGGAAATGCGCTCAGGGAAGCGATGTTGAGAAAGAAGATAAAACAGGAAGCCGATATGCCCGCTCCCCGGATAACGATGGACATAAAGCCAGAGGATGCCCGAACATTCCTGCATCGTCCCTCTTACAAATATGACGTGGTACCGGATGAATACGGAGAAGTCAAAATCCGGTATGGAGAAACAGCAGGGCAAGCACAAAGATTACTCATGCTCACCGAACGGAATATCAGGGTAGATCAGGGAAGGGGTGCGGCGGAAATCGGGGGGATATTAAAGCAATCCTCGAAATCTCTACGGACAAAATATAACAATGAGATTGTGGATGGACTTGAAAATCCGATTGAGGTAACGGAAGCCAAGAATATACCGGAACCCGTTAAGCAAGTTGTCAGAGGATTGAAAGCCGTATCGGACAGACAGAGACAGGAGATTATCACTACTAAGCGTGAAGACATTCGACCGTATTTCACCCGTCTTTCCGAACAACTATATCGGCAGGAAAACGGCTTAAAAGGGAAGCGTTTGACTCCCGATCAACGGGTAGAAATTGCAAATAGAACCGAGACGATGATTAAAGGGGAGATTCCCGACTCCTGGGGGATTAAGGATTATTTTAGACATCTTCATCTGGGGGACTATGCTCTATTGAAGGATGGGGAATATATCGGATCGGCACAGAATTGGAGTGAGGCATTACAGAAGATAGTAGACAATTATGTAGAAAATCCTACCACGAAAAACTACGACATCAAATTGCGGGAATTTATCAATCCCGATGTGGTGAGGGTATCGAGAAAACGGCAGTATAAAATCTTGAATGATCTGCGGAAAGAATTAAATGAGGAATCACCGGATAGGATCAGGGAGGTTCTTAGCGGAAAGATCGGGGCAAGGGAAGCACAGCGGAAATGGGCGGGATTTTTACAGGAGAGAAAAGGCGCACCAGGTTATTCCAAGGATTTGGAATTTGTTTTGAATTACCACAACAATCAATATCACCGTTGGAAGAATCTATATAGACTTCAGAGTCAAATTCAGCCACTGATTACAAAATTAACACGGGAAGGGCGTCCGCTTATAGCCGAGGAGATAAAAACCAATCTGAAAGCTATCTGGGGACAGAAAACTCCCACATCGGCAGGTCTGGATTCTTATTTAAATAAAATCTTTAGGGGAAAGATCAGACCTTTTGCCCTTGAAAGATGGGCGGGAAGAATAAGAAATGTATTGTCTACAGGGATGCTCAAGACCAGTTTGAGATATAATCTTCTCAATAGTCTACAAACCTTGCAAACCGGAATGGTGGTGCCTTACCGGGAATTGGCATGGGCACAGAAAGCGGTTAGAACGGTGGAAGGAAAGGCATTGTTAGATCGGCATGGAGTTTATTATCTGACTGGAAGAACTGCGGGAGAATTAACCAGACAGTATACCTCTCCACAATTCAGGTCTGGCAAACTGATGCGGATTTTGAGACTTTCCCCGGAGACTTCAAACCAGGTGGAAATGTGGTTAGCGGTTTACAAACATGGAATTGATAATCTCGGCATGACTGATGCGCAGGCGGGTGATTATGCTTTCTTGAGAGGAATGGTTTATTCTCAATTCTATCCCCTAAAGACCAATATTCCACGAGCATTGAGACCGGAACTGGTGAGAATAGGCCCGGGTATGTTTAGGCAATTCACCATCGGCTCCGTTGAACTGGGAGCGGATTTAGCCAAGCAGGCATTTGGAGGAAAGGGGCAATATACTTTCCGTCAACGTCTCGGCAGTGGGGGAAGGTTAGCACATTTCGTCGCGGCACAATTAGCTCTTGGTGGTGCAAGGATTCTAACCGGACCAGCCGGGAAGATAGGAACAGGTTACTTGACTTTTAATCTCTATAACAAAATCAAGGATAAATACGGAGAGACTATAGCCAAGGTAATCAACTATGGTTTACCTGCTTTGATTAACAGTGACTGGTCATCTTCTATTCAGATGTTCGACTTGCCTTATTCTGACAATGTTCCCGAAGCGATTGGACAGGTAGTATTGGGACCCGTAGGAAGCATTGGAACCAGGATAGTAACCGAAGCCAAAAGAGAATATCCCACCCGATTAAAGAGAATCTTGGGAGTTACAAAAGCTTTAGGGGAGAGTTTTGGGGGAACACGTCAACTTATCGGACTGGAGAAGGTTTTGACCGGGGATTATGATTTCCGTAGTCCAAGTGGTAAACTCAAATTTCAGGGAGAGTTGAAAGATGCATTGGTACAATTATACGGTTCTCGTCCTGTAACCGCATCAATCGAGCAGATGAAGATGGATGCTTTGACCGAAGTATTTTCCCAAAGGAATGAAACGATTAACAGAGCTAAAGAAATTATTCTCCAACCAAACGGAGATTATGATGCTCTTACCCAAATTATAGAAAAGTATAATTCCGAATGGCCGGAGTTGGCTATCGGATTTGATGAAGTCAAGAAAAGAACCATTAGTTCTATGAGGCAAGAAGACTTGAGTGCTTTTGAAAGAATGCTAAAACAAAAAGGAAAGCGATTTCAAAATATGTTTCAGGCGGGCAAATAACCCAGTCGGACAATCGAAAGGAGAACCCTTAAATGTTAGAGTCAATTTTATCCGGGTCGATCATTTCCATCGTTGTTAGTTTGATTACGGTTATAATCGGTCTGGTGGGAATAATAAAGATTCTTCTGCCTAAAATGGTGGAGAAACGGGTCAATGGATTTAAAACTAACGATCTGTCTCATCTGGAAAAGCGGATAGACGAGATTATTGGTAACTGTTCCAGTTGTGGCGAAAAGATAGGTCGTATGGATGAACGGTTAAAAGCTACGGAGAGAAGTATCGAAACTATCTTTAAAAGATTGAATAAGGAATAAATGAAAATTAGCAAAGACCGGATTTTCAATATCGTAATTTCGCTTCTGATAGCATTGGCAGTTTATATCCTAAACGATATTAAATCCGACATCAGGGAATTGAGAAATGAATTGAGAGATAGTATACAGGAGACATGGGAAACTTTTAGCGATATGAAACCTTAAACTAAAGGAGGTTGCAATGTCACCTTATACCATTATAATTAATTGGGATAATAATCAAATCTCAGTTGATAAGATTTTGCATATTCAAGAGAATACATTCTCTTATGAAATCAATGGAAGTGGTCAATCTGAAACTGTTAAGAATTGGATTACTTTTTCAGTTCACGTCATAGATTTAAACACAATTAACTAAAGGAGGTTGCAATGGTTAAGAAACTATTGATCGGTGCGGTGTTGGTGGTGTTCATGGCAAGCATGGCGTTTGCTGACAACTGGGCGAATGGTGGAGGTCAACTACTGATTAAGGCGGGAACGAATCATTCTATCAGTGGGGGGTCATATCTAAGTTTCGGTGCAGAACTGGGTGACAGAATGATCCTGTTGGGAACTCTTGAGCAATGGAAAACCGGCTCGATCAATGTCGATAACGGGCTTATTGGTTTGACGGTATTATCAGATGAGCTGATAAAGAAGATCCATAGTGGCGTTTATTTGACGGTTGGCGGTGGAATTGGCAAGACCGATACGAGTAAAATAGATTTTGGGACATTAACGGATGCCGGACTATTTTTTAACGCTTCATCCAAGTGCCGACTCTATCTTGGTGGAATTTGCTCGAATGTGTCCGATGTAACGGTCTACGCAGTCAAATTTACCGTCAGTATTAACGCCAGCTTCAAATAGAGGGGGGCAGACGTGGTTTGATATGGCTTAAGTGGAGAAAGTCGCCCATAAACGACCTGGTGCGTTTTTGTAGAGAAATTCAACAATTATGGAAGAAAGAGAAATAAAGATCAAAGTTTGTGGCAAAAGAATATCCTTTGAGACATTTGGTAGTGTATGGACTATTCAAGAGGTCGTTCAAGTTATCTTTGAACTTCTAAATGGGATAATCCAATCAAGTGAAATGAGGATAGAGAAAAAATAAGAAGGTTCACCACTTATGGTAAAATTCAACAGTGGAGGTCTAAATGGGAAAAATCCTGAAGTATCTGAAGTTATTCGGATTATTCAAGAATGTTCAGGGGGCATACAAAGAAGAGAAGGGGAAGGATCGACCGTCTTTCCTGAGCAGACGCTTTATTGGAGCGGTGGTTGTACTTATCGGCGCGCTTTTATCTTTGCATTTTGGCGTGAAGATTGACGAGAACGTTCTTAATAATATCACCGACAACACAGAAAAAGTGGTCTCTGCTGGAATCCTTCTCTATGGTTTGATTATGGAGATTGTCGGAATAGTGAAAAGACAGAAACCTGCCACAGAGAAAAAAGTAGAACCTTTAAATCCATCTTAGCATGAACTTTAAAGACGACAATGGCAGATTGAAAGCTGAGTTTACCTCTTTCGCCGTATCGCCTCTCCTGCGTGCGTGTGTGTTGGATTTGGCGTGGGTAGCTTTGAATACTTTAAATCACGACCTGACTATTACTGCGGTTCTTAGGACTGCACAAGAACAGGTCGACCAGAAAGTGAAATCGGACTTTCAGCACTGCGTGGGGGAGGCGATAGATATTCGGTCGAGAGATTTGCAGTTGGATGTTTTGAACAGACTTATAAGTTATGCTCAGTTGAATTGGAAGGATTTTTGCACTTTAAAACTGCATACCAAAGGGACGGCCCCGCACTTTCATCTGAACGTAAACGCCAAATATTCTGATCGGGAAAAGATATTTGAAGCGGTGCATAGTGTAGGCGGTGAAAAATACTGGACAGGATAACGGGGGAATCACAATGCTAAACAGCCCCTTCAAGCAGACGCTTGCTCGTCCCGGACGGGGCATCTGCCTGAGCAAAATAATCCACGCTTTTAATCCTCACTTAAAAACCAAGCTCTTATGGCTCTTGGTGATTCCCCTGTTTTTGGAGAGGATCGGATGAATAGGCGAAACTTTCTCTCCTCAATCTGCCTGTCTTGTTTGGCTCTGGTCATGCCTAAGCTTAATCTGCCGGTGATAGGTAAAGTGCGAAACTGCCTGGATTGCCGGAAGTCTACGATGTGTTGCGAGGTTTTGCAGGGGGAATTTGCCATATCCATCTCTGTCTGGGAAAAAGATATTTTGATTAAGCAGGGAGAACTGAAAGGGGTTAAAGTTGGACGGTTTGAGGATTTTGCCCCGGGGGTTCTGGCATGGCGAACCGGAACGAAACAGTGCCCGTTTCTTAAAAATAAAAGATGTTTGATATACGATAAACGCCCGGGTGTTTGTCGGAAATACTATTGCGATGACTGGGGTTGGACGAAAGCGGAGCAGGACTCAATCAATCGAGCCGTAGACGGGGAATGGAATGAGAAAACTTGTAATAAGTAGTATTCTTTTGCTCTTGATGTTTAGCGTGGGATGGAGTAATAGTGTAACCGTCCGTCCGACAAAATCAAGAGGAGAGGCGGGATGGCTTTGCACGATTGGGACACCTTGTTCGACCTGTGTGAACGATCAGAATAATGCGACAAGTGTGTATGCCGCTGCGGGAAGTAAAAGCGGTTTTGCCTTTCCCGACTTTACTACTCAACAATATTTTGACAGCTTACAATTATTCGTGCGAGCCAATACGCTGGCAACGGGTTCGTTAGCTTTTGGCTGGGGATGTTTTGATAGCGAATTCAGTAAAAACCATTGGGCTGTCTGTAACTGGACTGATTCGACGTATGGAAGTTGCAATTACGATACTGGCAGGTGCAGTGGTGCGGATACGATAACCTTAACTACGACAATTACGGATTACTACGTTATTACCCTATTATATGATCCCCATACTATTGATGGGTGGGATACGACCTATTATAATAATTCGACTTACGGGAGTTGGCATCAGAGTATTTTAAATCTGTTCAGCGTATCGGTTTCGACAAAAGGGACAAATTATGTTTATGAGATTTGGGGAAATCTATACTGGACGCCAGGGGCGGTCTTGCCCCGTATGCGACAGAATATAATTGACGGAGGGATAATTCGATAATGAGAAAATTCGTATTGCTAATAATGTTTTTGCTTTTCACTTCTCCGGCGTGTGGAGGAATTGATTGCTTCCCTACCGTTGTAGGTAACGGTGCAACGGACACTAATTTTGCCACAATAACAACAACTGATACGACCTATTATCCTACCGTAGCCAATGCCGATTCTCTGATAATTCTTTATCGTAACCCCAACAATTCTACAGTAGATAGTTTGGGAGAAAACGGAACGGGGGTATTTAATACTACACTTGGAATGTATGAAGTTCATTATTCCACAAACGGCAAAGCGGTTGGAGTGTATCGAATAACGGTCAAGGCATGGAGGGGGGGAGCTTTAAGGGGCATTGGCACGACTTCGTTCATGGTTACGGGAGCGGGGACGTTCTATTATACCGTGGTGGATTCGGCAAGGGATCAGGTTATCGCCAATGCGGATAGTGCCAGCAAGATCAAGTGGGCTACGACAACGGCTTTGGATGACAGTCTGGGAAATGTTAAACATATCGCCAGCCAAATTACTTTCACGGAAGGTTATATGAACGCCTATATGAATGGAATTACCGATGGTCTTATTACGGCGGGATCTATTTGTAATAGTGCTTTCATCGCCAATAAATTTTCTGCAAGTTTTTATGATGCTCTGGCGGATACCATCAGGGGAAGGATGTATACCGACAGTGTGATTATTGCTTCCTTAGTTGCTTTCAAGGATTCGGTTTTGAACGCTATTACCGCTACGAATAAAGCCAACTTCATGCGTTGGACGGTGGCTCAAAGAGACTCCGTGCTTAATGCGATATTGGATGCCAATAAGGTGAACTTTATGAGATGGACAACCGCTCAAAGAGATTCGGTTTTAAATGCCATCCTCGATGCTAACAAGGTTAATTTCATGCGGTGGACTTCTGCCCAGAGGGATTCAGTTCTCAACGCAATTCTTGATGCTAACAAGGGAAACTTTGGACGCTGGACTATTGCCCAAAGAGATTCCCTTTTGAATACCATACTTGACGCTAACAAAGTTAATTTCGGCAGGTGGACGTTGGCACAACGAGATTCGGCATTGACTGCCATATTGGACGTGAATAAAGTAAACTTCGGAAGGTGGACAATAGCACAAAGAGATTCGATACTTAATGCTATTGCAGATGCCAACAAAACAAATTTCAAGGCGGATGTATCGGGACTGTCTACTTTTGACCCCGCCACCGACAGCGTTCTCATTATGCGTTCATTGGGGGTCTATGCACTTAATCTTCCCGATTCTTTTACCATAGACATCAGCAATGCCTGGCTATTAAGGGTTGGATTGTCAACTTTTGACCCTTCATTAGATTCTGTCTTAGCCAAAAAATCAATCGGGGTTTACGCTCTGAATTTACCCGATTCCACCATTATAGATTTGTCTCATGCTTGGATTTTAAGAAATGGACTATCAACTTTCAATGCTTCGAGTGATTCCGTTCTTGCCAAGAAATCCATAGGGGTATATACTTTGAATCTTCCCGATTCTACGATTATAGATTTAAGCCATGCCTGGGCTTTGAGAAATGGTTTGTCAATATTCAATCCGGTAACTGATTCGGTTTTGGTTTATCGGAGTGTTATCTGGGGGATTGGAGTAACGGCAGAAATGGACACTGTGCCGATTTTGATTATGCTGAATAATAATAATTTTGCTCAAACCGGCGATGCGATGACTCTGACACCCGCGGAACGTGGACATATAGAGGATTCAATTTATGCTAATCGGGCGGATTATGGTTCTGGTGGAGGAGCCGACACTTCTTCAAATAAGAAAATGATTCAAAATAACTGGGATTCGGATGCCGATGGTAAACTGACCACCGAGGATATTACCTGTACCGGTTCCGGCTCAAATACCGTTCTTCTCTGGGTAAAGGATTATTCGGATTCTACCGGAATAGCCGGGTTCAGGGTGGAAATAGTGGATTCAATTACCGGAGCCAAGACTCCCTATGGGGCACATACTAACTCTGCCGGGCTCTGTACTCTGGCTTTGGACAATGGGCACTACACTTTCTATCTCTCCGCACCACGATATTTGAGAACTTCTCCGATCTACCGGACTATCTCTGCCAATACCACCTTAACTTATTATGCAACGGCAATGACTGTCTCTCCGCCCCCGGCAGATTCCGTTTGTATAGTTTATGGATATGTCTACAACAAAGACGCAACACCGCATCCGAACGCCAAAGTTGAAATTGGGATGAACCGGAGTAGTGTATCGTTTCATGGAGTTTTGGTTGATGTAAGTCCAACTATTGTATATACAGATAGTGCAGGTTGTTTTGAATTTTCCGGTGGTGTCTACCCGAACGATGTTCTCCTGCCGGCGGGTACCCTCTGGTATATTAAAGTGACAACATCCAATCTTATTCTTTACCATCTCTACGAAGTGCCGATTACTCCTTCCTGGGAGGTGGACTTTACGTTACCATAGAGGAGATAATCTGTCTTAAAGAGAAGATTACCAATCCTGCCCCGGATTGCGGCGGGGGATTGATTTTGGTGGGTATGCAGAATACTTATTTTTTATATTGTCGCAAGAATTGTGGATTTAGTATGGAACAGTAAATAGGGGAAAGTGACTCCTCGTTTTAATTCTTCGCATAGCATTTAACCAAACCCCGAAGGTAAACAACCCCCTTTTAAATCAAATAAAGTTGCCTTCCCCTTACAAATTCTGGCTAAGTCTTTATAAATCAAAGTCATTTACGGGTAGGGGGAGACTATTATAATTCACCGGAAGCGGTCATTGAAAGACAAGCAATTAACTAATAGGATAAGAGGTTACGGTGAAAAATGAAAAGGGGTTAATCTGGTCAAACATAGCCAAAAGTAGCCAAGTTTTCCAAAAGAACTTACAAAATCCTTACAATTTCTCCACCGCTTTTCGCAGTCCATCAAGGTTGATCCGGGCATATCTTTCCATTGTCATGGCGATCTTTTTATGACCGAGCAATTCCTGAATTGCTTTCGGGTTTACTCCTGCCTCTAATAACTCGGAAGTCCTCGCATTTCTAAACTCATGGATTCCCCGGATGGAGAGTTTTTCTTTGTCCCGGAAATAACTGAATCTGAAAGAAACGGTGGTGGGTTTCCATGGGAATATCTTTTTATCAGGATCACCGTATTGATCCTTGAGGAGAAAATAGAGCTGGTCACAAATCGGGATCACCCGAACTGTTTTTGTCTTGGTTACTATGAAGGTAATGGTTCGTTTCTTCAAATTTATATCAGACCAAAGAAGGTTTAAGACTTCCGATCTCCGGGCAAGGGTATAGTAGACGACTTGAAGGAAGAGGCGAAACTGTTTATCCTTTATTGCCCAAATCTTTTCTTTGTCTACTGGAGTGATCTCGGACGGCTTGAATGGTTTGGTTTCAGTGAATTGCCTATAACCGATCAGGGGATTTTCTTTTAGGGAGCCATTGTCCACCCCCCATTTAAGCCCCGCTTTAATCAAGCTCATGTATCGGTTCTTGGTGGAGTTGGCGCATTGGAGGGTATTGATAAACGAGGTCAATTCCGGCTTTCCGATCTTGGTCACGTCCTCGATCCTATTTTCCCCTAAGAACCATAGCCAGCGTTTTAACCGGGGTATATCACTCTCAACGGTAAACTTGGTTTTGTTCTGATCACAGTACCGGGAATAGTCAAGATAAAAAGCTTTGACGTTTACTGAATCGGGAGTCTGGATCCCTAATTGCTGGTGAATCTCTTTTATCCTATAGTTAGCAAGAAGCAGTTCAGCCGTATTCTTGTCCGTTACCGGGAAAGATAGTTTGAGGAATTTATGCAGGGGCATGGCTTTTTTATCACCGGAGATACCGCCGAGCCAATACCTACGGTTGCGAAGGTAGAGGAACACAATTATTCCTCATGATTAAAATAATCTTATCCCAACAACAATCCCATAGCTAGTTAAATTTGATTCCATTTTGTAAAAATCGAAAGTCTCTGGAGAATTTAGATTTTGTTTGTCTAGGTTGAACTGAAGAATAAAAGAAGATGATTTTGACATAGGATAAAGTATCTCCAATCTAACCCCATAGGTTTTTAAATCAAAATCTCCCGCATCTAAATCACTTACTTTTTGTTTCATATTCCCCATTCCAAGACCACCAAGTAAAGTAAAAGACGGATTCCCGATTACCCCATCTGGATTTGATTCTTCCCCAAAAAGAATAACGGGGATCAGAACCAATACCAAAACCATCAATAACTTTTTCATACCATCCTCCTATTTTAAGAGTTCAATAAGAAAATATATCACTCCCCCGACCAATAAGATCACCAGACCGAAACCGAGTTGGTTTTGAAGGTAGCGGGGGAGCATTATGTATCTCCATCATAAAGTTCTAAAAGTGTATCGATCTGTTTTATAACAAGCCTTTTCAATTTGGGCGGAATTTTCTTTGATTTAATCAAGAGTACATATCTGTCCGGTGGTTTCACTTCCACTTTTTTTACTTCTCCTCTCTCGATATTTTGCGGATAAAGAAAAAAATCCGCAGGTTCCATATCTAAACCAGAGATAATTGCAAAAAAGGTATCGGTGGTCGGTTTTTGTTTTCCACTCAATATTCTCGATAAATGTGATTCGGCTATACCACTCTTTCGAGAAAGCCGATAAGCCGTAATCTCTTTATCTGCGAGAATCCTTTTTATCTGTTCCGCTAAATTAAACATTATAATAATATAATTGTCAAGGTTATTTTGTCAAGTGGCAATTCCCTTATGCCCAAAATACATTAAACACCCTATACGATTTATCTTGACATATAATAAAGTATTGTTATCTTACAGCCGACAAAGGAAGCATAACAAGTCAAGGAGGTGTTTTTAGAATGAAAAACAATCTGAAGAAAATCTTAGAAGAACGAGATATGTCATACACGGATCTAACCATGAAAACGGGTCTGGATTCAACACACATCTCTAAGATCGCAAACGAAAATGGTGGAGTAAATCTTGAAACCGCCATGAAGATTGCCCGTGCATTAGACTTGTCGATAGAGGAAATTTTCGTTCCGGAAAAACCCGGTGAAGCGATCGAGAAGTAATCCTTAAATGATAGCGGAGTGACATGTCTTACCATAGAATTTACAATGCGAATGGCGTTCAATCTTGCCTTCGGTACGAGCCAACCGGAGAGGTAATCGGGAAGTCCTGTCTCAACTGCTTGGTCCGGGAAGGGGAAATTCAGACCATAGATGGGTTGGTTGTCATGGTCTGTTGCTCTAACAGAAAGATGCACGAGGCGCCTACGGTTAAACCAAACGGAAGGAAAGCAAATTCCGTGGAGACTTCTCCGGTGGGTCTGAGTGGTTAGATGGGTTAAGGAGATCATCGCTTAAAAGGGCTTAAAATGAATCAAGTAGAATTCCTCAAGTTATATAAGCAAGGTTTAGTTCAGTACCTCTCACCTGGCCAGTTCGCCTGGGTGACCGGGATCTCTACCAAGGAAGTTTATCGAAACATCAAGTCCGGTATCTGGCCGTTCCGGAAACCTGTCGGGTCCGGACGGTTCAAGATTCATATTTCTCATGTTTCAGCAATTATGGCGGGTAGTCCGTCCCAGACGGGTAGTCCGCCGGGGGATGCCCAAAATAGAAAGAGGTCTTCGGTGGAGTCTATCCGATGACCTTTTTTTAAATATAACTGGAATTTGGATTTTGTCAAGAGAAAACTTATGAACGAACCTAAATCTTTTGCGTCTCGCCTCCTTGCTGTCGGTGCGAACGCAAAACCAGCGGAGCGGGTGAAACTAACAGGACTACATTCGAGACAACCTTTAGAACAGTAACCCGCTCGGCTGGAGAAAAGAGAGGAGATAAACCATGAAATTTGAATTAATCGGATATTTGCGTGAGGTAAATTTCAGAAAAGACAAAATGAAAGCAACTCCATATTACGACTCGATTAAACTCAAAATAGGGGAAGTTAAATTTGAAACGGCGAGCGAGATTCCAGAAATAATGTCTCGTATTCACAGAGTCAAAATAACTATCGAAGAAGAAGTTTAACCCCCTTGCGTTTCGCCTCCTTGCTATCGGTGCGTAACGCAAAACCAGTGGAGCGGGTGAAATCGAATGGACGGAACGGAGCTCCACACTAATACCGTAATGATTAGAAAGTAACCCGCTCGGCTGAGGGAACAAAGGAGGATTAAAATGCCCAAGGGAGTATATATAAGAACAGAAGAAACAAGAAAGATAATTAGTAAAGCTCTTAAAGGACATGGAGTTTCAGAAGAAACTAAAAGAAAATTATCTCAAGCCAGTAAGAGGGGTGGTATAAAAATAGATGTAGATGGTTATAGATATATTTATATGCCAAGTCATCCATGTGCCACCCAAAAACATTATGTTTTTGAACATCATTTAGTCATGGAAAAGCATATAGGTAGAACACTTTCCCCAAAAGAAATTGTTCATCATATAAACGGTGATGTCAAAGATAATCGGATCGAAAATTTAATGTTGTTTAGTAATGCTGGTGACCATACTGGCTATCACCACACCAAGCGTGGTTATAAGGTTTCGAGAATCTATAAGAATATTATATAATTCCAATAATCGCCCTCCGGCTGGGGAAAAGGAGAAGAAAATGAAGGATAAAATCAGACTCATAATAGGTGAATGGGAAAGTCAAAATATATATTTTGATGGTAATTTAGATCATCGGGGAATCAAGGATTTTGTCTTTCCTGTACCCGTTAGGTTTGTAAGACTAAGTAAACCATTGACAAATAAAAACTGTATTTGTCTTTTATTTAGTGCAAACGACAACCCCAAAAAGGACTAACCCATGAGATTCATCCTTAAAAACCTTTACTGGTGCATTCTATTCGTATTCGCTTTTGGCGCAACTCCGCTTTGGGTATTGGCTTTTCTTTGGACGGTTGCCAACGAGCCGACACCGATAGCTCCATACAAACCGATTCATCCGGTCTCAAATTATCGAGGGTTGGAAGTGGTGAACAAACCCCGCATACCCTCGGTTTCGGAGATAGATTCAGTCAAAGCTCATGCCCTGGCGATTCTGGGGATGGATGGGTCATATATAAGAAAGGGGGAATAATGAAAAGTTTAATTTGTTTTCTCGTAAGGCATGATTGGTTGTATTGGAGGTATGATTCCAATTATAGATTTTGTAAACGGTGCGGTCAATGGCAAAGGCTGGAAATAGAAAAACCAATAGGATTAGCAACCTTTTCTAATTGTGAAAAACCAAGGAAGTGGGAATAATGAGATTAGGAATATTTTTATGGTTTATTGGATGGTTGGCTTTTGGGTTTTTTTACCTAATTTTAAAATCTATGATTCATTATTGTAGTTATGAATTATGTGGAATTTATGCTCTTGCAATTATGATTTGCATAGGTTTTGGTGCAATACGAGAAAGGGGGAATAAATGATAAACGTCAAAGATCGGGAGAAAAAGAGAATCCAAAAACGGATTAAACTAATCGATCCAATGGCACGGACTATTATCACCTGCAGTTTAGCTAAAGAACTTTGGATGGAAAGTAACGAATCTCTCACTTTTATCGAAAGGAAAGGAGGTGAAAAAGAAAATGGCAGAGACAAAGACGATAACCAAGAGAGTGATTCTCGTTTTACAAAAAGGTGAAATAATAACGAGAACTGACACTCCCTCTAATGGAATTGATTTTATCAATATAAGAATAAAAAATAGTGGAGCCCAGTTAGAGGACTTTACGATGTATACCGCACGGGAATTACCTCTGGAGGTTGAGACCAAGATCAGGGCAAGGTTCAAGTAAACCCAAACTCCCCCTCTCTCCGGTGAGGAAGCGAGGGGGAGTTGGTAAAAGAAATCTTAATATCAGTCTTATATACGGAGGTTTGAAAGAAAATGGATATAGAAAATTTGAAGGTGCTAATAAAAAAGGTGGCGGAGTTACGGGAAGTCCAACAATCATGTATCAGGATGAAGAATAGTGCACAAATTGATTTAGACCAAAGCCTTGAAGGTAAAAGGTTTGCTATGGCTATTGAACGGGTGAAGGAATATTCAATCCAGTTAGAGACTGCCGAAGCCGAACTCAAAGCCGCCGCCGTTGCACTTTACCAGGAGACCAAAGAGAAAAAACCGATAGACAAGGTGGAAGTCAAGATCACCACAGAGTTGGAATATGAGGATGACAAAATCTTGGCATGGTGCAAGGATAATGCCCCTACTCTCCTGATAGTAAACAAGAAGCCGTTTGAAAAGACGGCGGTGAATATTGGTGCTCCGGTAAAGGTAAATGAAATCCCGAAGTGCTACATTGGATCGGATTTGAGCCAATACTTAGAAGATAAGAAAGAAGATTTTGAAGTATTTCTACCAGAAGAAGTGCAGGGAACAGAAATACTTAGAAAAGAAAGGAGGGGAATAAAATGACGGAAATCAAAACCACAAAAGCAGATACCTCAGATGGTCAACTGATTGCGGATAAAATTTCATCCGCCGTTGATATTTTCGACCAGATTGATACGGGTGAATTGGCGAAATATCTCGACAAAGAAGTAACCGGAGCTTGGGCTTATATTTTTCTGGATGAAAATGGTAAGCCTGTTCTAATGAACGGCAAGGAAGTGCATGGACTCTCTGCTGTCGGTGCGAATGAAACTTGCCGATTTTTGGCTCACAAAACTAAAGGTCAAATGGTTATCAGGGCAATCAAACTTGAATCGGTAATAGAAGAACCGGATTGTTTCAAGGCATCTGTTCTCGCCGGTTCTTATATCGTAGGATTTTCCTCTGGTCAACCAATAGAACTTTTACTTAATACGAGCATAGGTTTTGCCAGACAATCCAAAACATCACAGGCAGGTAAAAAGATCATCCATGCAGAAGTGAACGCGGTGACAAAAGCTGAAAGAAACGCAAAATCCCATCTTCTACCAGATAAAATCACGAACGAAGTAATTCGAATAGCTCTATTGAAGAAAAAGGTTGTCAAGGGCGATCCTGATTCTGGAGAAGAAAAACAAACTAACGGAGAAGGCAATGGTTTCATTACCGACAGTGAATATGCTGATATGTTTACCTTGATGAAGGACAATAAGATTGACGCCAATTATCTGTTGAATCACTGCAAAAAACATTATCAGTATAAATCCTTGAAAAACATCAAAAAGGACAAACTATCCGAAATCCTTGAATGGATTAAGGCGGGGGGAAAATCGGAATGAAGCATGAGAGGGTTTTGCCTGATGATCTTTACGGTTTCACCTTTGAAGAATTTAGAAAGATTCTTCTAAGAGTGAAGCGAATATCGGGAGTGATCTTAACCAACAAGGACATGGAGTTTGATCTGATTAAGGGTTATCGGGTAACGGGTATCGGACAGTGGAAGATCAAGGCTTCATCTAAGAAAAAACTCAACCTTGTCATGGATGAGATTTATCGGGAAATGAGAAATAGGGATAATCCCGAAATGAATTGTAGGAGCGTTTTTGGATGAACAATCTATCCCCTGAGCCAGCTTCCCTGCCTTTGCCTTGCTTTCCTCAAACAGCCCCCTTTCGGCAAGGCGAGCAGACGCTCCTGTCTGGGAAACTAATGCTGGCTCAAGGGGGAAAAGAAACCGGCTTGCCGGTGGCGTTCGGGTAATTGGCGAGGTTATAGCCCGATATAGAGCGCAAAGAAATCCCGCACGGCGAGCCACGATAAAAAAAGAGAGTGAAAGATGAAAGTGAGAATTATAAAAAATAAACTTGGTGAAAAAGACCCTGCTAACTATAAGCAATATGACTGCTTTATTGGACAGGAATTTGAAGTGATAAGTAATAATATTCTTCGTGGAGAGATTGAAGTAAATAGTGAACCATCTACCTATTGGGATAATGATGAAGTCGAAGTCCTGCCCGAAGAAGAGAAAGGTTAGGGGAAAGGAGAGTGATATGCCGACCGTGCGTTTTACTTTACAGCGAAGTAAAATGTTGAAAAATAGTTGACTGATTAACAAGCAGGTTCAAATCCTGTCGGTCGGCATACTTGAAAAGGTTGCTAAAATAAAACCGCCGTCAAATCGGACGGAGACATGGACTGGAAAGAGAAATATATAAATAAAATCGTCTGCGGTGACTGCCTTTCGCTTATGCGTGAGCTTCCCGACGGGTGTATCGACTTGGTATTTGCTGATCCGTGGTATTATCCCGAAAATCAAAAAACGAGAAACGCTTTTGAGGATGATATTTTTTGGATGATTACGGAAAAATGGTTAATTGAAATTTTAAGAATTATTAAAAAAAGTGGGCATATCTTTATAGCTTTTTCACCGCAAAAAATGGCGAAATTTGAATTTGTGTTAGCAAAATTAGTCGTTCCATTAAAAAGTAGAATTATATGGCATTATAGAAATGCTGGGGGAAGATGTGCGGATAAAGGTCAATTTGGGAAAACTTATGAAATGATATATCATTTCGGTTTTGCAGATACTTTAAATTTTCCCAAAGAATGGACAGATGAAAGATTCGACGTTTGGATTATAGCGACTCCTCAATCAAATTATTCTGATAAAAAAATTCATCCCTTTCAAAAACCAATAAAATTAGCAGAAAGGATTATTCGATTGGGGAGCCAAGAAACCGACCTCATCCTTGATCCTTTCGCTGGCTCTGGCACTACGCTGGTAGCAGCTAAGAATCTTGGACGGCGATTTATCGGGATGGAAATCAACCCGGATTACGTCAAAATATGCGAAGATAGATTGAGACAAGAAATTCTTTTATAACCATTGGATGGCAGGAGGTGGGATGCCCCGTAAACCAACACCCTGGTTTCCACTTTACGCTTCAGAATTACTGACTGATGAAAAAACTGAAATGCTCGAAGATGCCGAGTTGGGTATCGTGATCCGGCTTTGGTCTAAAATGTGGATCAATGGGGTTGAGAGAGGGACCCTTCTTTTAGATGAAAAAACTCCGATTCCGGATGAGAAAATTGCAAAATTCTTACACCGGTCTCTTGAAGAGTGGTTACAAATCAAAGAGAAATTAGTCAACCAAATTATGATCATAAAAGTGGGGGAGAATGGGGAGTTATATTCTAAGCGATTGCGTAACTTTAAGACTAAATGGGAGTTATATGGTGACTCAAAAAGAAAAATACCGGAATCCAAAAAGACACCAAAAAGAAAAATACCAGAAAGAAACCGGACGACAGAATTAGAAGTAGAATTAGAAGTAGAATCAGAAGTAGAATTAGAAAAGAATAAAAGATACCTTCCCCTTTCTGAAAATCTTAAACAACTTATCCACAAAAACAATCCAAGGGCAAAAATTACGGAGGGACAAATCAAGGATTGGGCAAACGATGTCCGGTTGATGGTGGAGAGGGATGGACGGACAGTAGATGAGATAATCGAACTTATTGAGTTTTCCCAGGGGCATCGGTTTTGGAAAATAAATATTTTAAGTATGGGATCATTGCGCGAGAAATTTGATCGACTAACTTTAGAGATGAACGAAAAAAAGAATCCTCGTAGAAATGAATCGGGAATATGTGGGGCTTGCAAAAAACAGATGGCGAATATGGGGGATGAATGGTTTTGCTCTGATTGTGGGCATAGAACCTCTAAAACTAAAAATGTGGAGGCTAAAGAACGGGCACCATAAGAAACCCTAAGTAAGGAGGTTCCTATGTGGATTTAAGCCGGCTTTCCCCGATCAACGGTTAAAGTTTTCGCGGTAAAAAACCCAAACTAACCGATTGTCTCCGTGACATCGCCGACTTTCTGGATCAGTTACAGAAAGAAAAAAGGGTTGATAAAGTTATTGAAATGGTCAGGAATGGATAAAAGAAAGCGAGGTTAAATGAAGTTTAACAAGAGGGGTCAATTAGTTTTAACCGAGAAAGACACCCGTAAACAGTGTTGTTCTTACCTGAAAGCTCTTGGCGTTTACTGGTGGTGGAATTTACAGGGGCTTGGGGCTTACAAGGGCATACCAGACATCGAAGGCAGATACAAAGGTTATTCGTTCTGGGTGGAGTTTAAAGCTCCAAAGGGTAGGGTATCGGAACATCAAGAGAAGTTTATCCAGCGAGTCAAGGAACACGGGGATCAGGTATTTGTGGCGTTTAGTTTTGAAGTATTTAGGATGGAGTGGGAAAGTTGGGTTAAGCAGATTAAGGCGGGTAGACTATGAAAAATTGGATTCTGTTTTTGTTTATCTGCATAGTGATAGGTATATGGGTGATGAATGGTTACTTTTTTGGTCGAGATAAAGGATATGTAAAAGGATTTGAGGATGGTGCTAAATATATTCTTTGTCTGCGTGTAATGAAATTAGGAGATATTGATTCCACCAGGGCTATGCAAATAGTGGATTCACTTTTAACTCAAATCAAAGCAGGCAGATGAGGCAGCCTTTTGCCGGAATTGATTGAAAACCTGAAACAGTAATGGATAACAAAGACAAAATCATTCTGGATTTATGCGGTGGCACGGGTGCTTGGAGCAGACCCTCATATGCTTCGGGAGGTAGATAAAAATGAGGAAAACTTGTGCGTTAAATAAGCTGGTATGCAAATTTACTTTTATGGATGGAACAAAACGAGAGTGGATCGAAAGCCATCTTTCGTGGGTTATTTTT
>Ga0315274_10001172_pt1 | contig 40767 bp, 24 predicted proteins | sample YL17G02_20_MG_FD_203700 | JGI IMG/M metagenome (GOLD analysis project Ga0315274, IMG submission 203700) | Sediment microbial communities from Yellowstone Lake, YNP, Wyoming, USA - YL17G02_20 | ecosystem: Environmental > Aquatic > Freshwater > Lake > Sediment | place: USA: Wyoming | collected...
CGACCCCGACGCCTACGTCGAGGCTCTCACCGTGGGCGAACGGCAACAACTCGAGCTGCTGCGGCTGCTTTGGCTGGGGGCTCGGGTCCTGATCCTCGACGAACCGACCACCGGCATCAGCGCCCTGCAAAAAGAGGCCTTGTTCGCCTCGCTGCGCAAGGTGAGCGAGGAGGGGCGAACGATCATCTTCGTCTCCCACAAGCTGGAAGAGGTCGAGAGCCTGTGTCATCGTGTCGCCGTGTTGCGGCGCGGCCGGCTGGTGGGCGAGGCCGTGCCACCCTACAGCACAGATCGGCTGGTCGGGATGATGTTCGGCCGGGTGATCAGCCTGGGTTCGCGGCTGGAGACGCCTCCCGGCGAGCGTGTGTTGGAGCTTGACGATGTCATTGTGGAAGACCGGCGCATGACCGTCGGGCCGGTCAGTCTGCACGTCGCGCGGCAAGAGGTCATCGGCCTGGCCGGCATGGAAGGCAGCGGACAGCAGCTCCTCCTGCGGGCGTGCGCCGGCCTGATCCGACCCGTGCATGGACGCATTCGCCTGGCCGGGGAAAACGTCCTCGGTCGCTCGTATCATGGATTCCTTCAGCGTGGGGTCGGCTTCATGCCGGCGGCGCGCCTGGAGGAGGGGCTGATCCCAGGGCTCGACCTGACCGAGCATTTCGCCCTGACCCAACCCCCGTCCGGGGTCATGATCCAACGTGAGGCGGCGCAGTCGCGCGCCGGAACTCAGATCGATGCCTTCCATATCAAGGGCACCCCGCAAAGCCCTGTCGAGGACCTCTCCGGTGGAAACCAGCAGCGGACGCTGCTGGCATTGCTGCGGGATAACCTGGCGCTGCTCTTGTTGGAGCATCCGACACGCGGGCTGGATATCGAGTCGGTGGTCTGGATTTGGGACAAACTTAAGGAGCGCTGCCGGCAAGGGACGGCCATCATCTTCGTCTCGTCCGATCTGGATGAAGTGCGGCACTACAGCGACCGAATCCACGTCTTCTTCGGCGGCCGAGTCTCGCCTTCCTTACCGGCCCGTAGCACGACGGTCGACGAGCTGGGCCAGTTGATCGGTGGGAAAGGTTGGCCGGAGGGCGCGCCGTGAGGCCGGGCGTGGGTGTCTCGGGCGTCGCCCTGCGTCTGGGCGCCGTCCTGCTGGCGCTGCTGTTCACGACGGGCATCCTGCTGGTCGCCGGTGCGCCTCCGCTGGAGGCCTACCGACAGATCGTCGTTGGCTCGCTGGGGTCCGTCAAGAAGATCACCGATGTGCTGGTTGCCTGGGTGCCTCTGGTCCTGGCGACTTCGGGCCTCCTGGTGACCTTCGCCGCCGGGTTGTGGAACATCGGGATCGAGGGGCAGATCACGCTCGGTGCCATCTTCACCACGGGTGCGCTGCGCCTGACGATGGACAGCGGGCTGCCGCCCGCCGTTGCCATTGCCGCCGGTCTGCTGGCGGGGATTCTCGGGGGTGCGCTGTGGGCCCTGCTCGCCGGCCTGCTGAAGGCTTATGGGGGAGTTAACGAGATCTTCGGCGGCCTGGGGCTCAATTTCGTCGCCGTAGCACTCAGCGTGTGGCTGATCTTCGGTCCGTGGGGCCGGCCGGGTGTCGCATCGATGAGCGGCACCGAGCCCTTCCCCGACTCCCTCTCGCTGCCGGCTCTGGCCGGCCTGCGGCTGAGCCCGTGGGCGGTCCTGCTGGCGGTCGGCGGATTCGCCCTGGTCTTCTTTCTTCTTCAGGGCACCTATTTCGGGCTGCGCCTCAAAGCGGTCGGCAAGAATCCGCGGGCGGCCTTCGTGCTGGGGATTCCGACGGTGCGCTACATGCTGCTCGCCTTCGTCTTGTGCGGCGGCCTCGGAGGCGCGGCCGGCGCCGTGCAGGTAACGGCCGTCTATCACAGGCTGATTCCGGCGATCTCCAGCGGCTACGGTTATCTCGGTTTGATGGTAGCCATGCTGGTCAACTACCAGCCCACGTGGATGCCCCTCGTCGCCTTCTTCTTCGCCGCCCTGAACATCGGCTCGATTCAACTGCCGATCGTTCTCAAACTCGATTCTTCGCTGGCTGGGGTATTGCAAGGAGCGCTTGTGCTCTTTGTCCTGGGGATGGAAGGCGTGCGGCGACGGCTGCGCCGGCCGCGAGTGAGGGTGGGCGAGTGAGCTCCGAGGCGTTGCTCATCGGCCTGGCCGGGGTTCTGGCGGCCGCCGCGCCGATCGTTTTTGCCACACTCGGCGAGACCCTCACTGAGCGGTCGGGCGTCATCAATCTGTCGGTCAACGGGACGATCCTGCTGGCGGCGATGGCTTCGTTCGGCGTGGCGGTCACGACGGGAAGCCTGCTGCTCGGTTTCCTCACCGGGATGCTCGTCGGCGCGGTGGTGGCCCTGGTCGTCGCCGGCTTCGGCATATCGTTGAAACAGTCGCAAGTGGCGGTCGGCTTCGTGCTGACGTTGATGGGCCGCGACCTCGCCTACTTTCTGGGAAATCCCTTCATGGGGCTTTCGGGCCCCCGGCTGCCCGCCCTGGCCATTCCGCTGCTGGATGGTATTCCGGTCCTTGGCCCACTGTTCTTTCGCCAGGACCTACTGACATACTTGAGTTTCGTATTGATCTTCGCTACCTGGGCTTGGATCTTCCGTACCCGGCCGGGACTCTCGCTGATAAGTGTAGGTGAAAGGCCGGCGGCGGCCTATGTTCGCGGCCTGCGTGTCAATCGAATGCGTTACTTGTACGCCATGGTCGGTGGCGCTCTGGTCGGCCTAGCCGGGCCGGCGTTCTCCCTCAGCGTCAAAGCCGGCTGGAAAGGCACGATCTCTGGGCTCGACGGATATGGCTGGATCGCCCTGGCGATTACGATCTTCGGGGGATGGAATCCTATTCGGGCGGCCTTTGGCGCTTACCTGTTCGTATTCCTCCAGTGGCTCGGCCTCGTGCTTCAACCCAGTTTGCCCGGCGTTCCATCACAGGTGCTGCAAGTGGCGCCGTTTCCGCTGATGATCCTGGCGCTGCTCCTGGTCAACATCGGCAACACCGAGTGGGTGGAGCGGACGCTGGCGGCGCTGCCGGACTCGACCCGCTTGTTTATCGTCCGCGTGTTACGTTCACTGCGCGCTTCGCCCCCGGCCGCCCTTGGGACGCCGTTCGAGAAGGAATAGGCGAATGCCCAAACCGGAGCTCCTGAATTCTCCAGCCCCTCTCCGCCAAGTGGGCCCTCCTGGCAGGTCGGCCGTCGGTGGAGAGGCCCGTGGGGCTGCTGCGCAAGGGGCGGGGGGTGAGGCCGGGCTTGTCACCTCAGGATCGAACGAGATCATGACCGCGTACCTCGGCTATCGCTGCCATCGGTGTGGCAGGGAATTTCCTCCAGCCGATGTCTTCTACACTTGTCCCGATGATGGCGCCAACCTTGATGTCGTGCTCGATATAGATCAAATCCGTGCGACATCGTCCCCCGAGGCGATCGCCGCCTCGGGCGAACCTTCCATCTGGCGCTACCTGCCGCTGCTTCCTGTCTTGAAGCCCGGCCACCAGGGGACGCCTCTGTGGGCCGTCGGGTGGACTCCGCTCTTCACACCGGCGCGGCTGGCGGCGAAGTTGGGCTTGCGCCAGCTGTGGATCAAGGACGACGGGCGCAACCCGACGGCCTCGTTCAAGGACCGCGCCAGCGCCGTCGTGGTGGCGCGAGCGCAGGAGATCGGCGCCGGGACGGTCGTGACGGCGTCCACCGGCAATGCCGGCGCGGCCCTGGCTGGGATGGCGGCGGCCGCGGCACAACCGGCGGTCATCCTGGCGCCGCGGAGGGCGCCGCCGGCCAAGGTCGCCCAGCTGCTGGTCTTCGGGGCGCAGGTCTTCCTGGTCGACGGTACCTACGACCAAGCCTTCGACCTGGCGGTCGAGGCTGCCGGTGCCCTGGGGTGGTATTGCCGCAATACCGGTTACAACCCGTTTACGGCCGAGGGCAAGAAGACGGCCGCCTTCGAAATCTGTGAACAGTTAGGTCTGGCTGTAGGGGCGAAGGATCGGGACGACCTCTCGAGTGGCCGAGGGACCGGATCCGGTCCTTCGCCCGTGCGCTGGATCGCCCCGGACGCGGTCTTCGTCTCCGTCGGCGACGGTAACATCATCTCCGGGCTCCACAAGGGTTTCCGCGACCTGCTCGATCTGGGATGGATCACACGCCTGCCGCGGCTGATCGGGATCCAGGCCGAGGGCTCGGCCGCCGTCTATCAGGCGTTCGTTGCCGGGGCGAGCGAGATCCAGCCAGTGCACGCCGAGACGGTGGCGGACAGCATCTCGGTCGATCTCCCGCGTGACGGCCTGCGTGCGCTGCGCGCCGTCCGCGAGACCGGCGGCACGCTTCTGACGGTCGGCGACGGCGCCATCCTGCAGGCGATTCGCGAGCTCGGCGTGGTCGAGGGGATCTTCGCTGAGCCGGCCGCGGCGACGGCGTACGCCGGCCTGGTGGAAGCGGTCCGTCGGGGGATGGTCGATCCGGGCGAGCGCCTGGTGGTCTTGCTCACCGGGAGTGGTCTGAAGGACGTGCGCGCCGCCATGCAAGCCGCTGGTGAGGCGCCGGTCATTGAACCGACGCTGAATGCGTTGAAGAGCTCGCTCGGGCGCGGCTAGCCGCGCCCGCAGGCCTTGTCACCTCGGGTCAGGGGTCGGCGCAGGGTGGACCTGCGCCGGCGTTGAGCATCCCCGCTCATCGAGAAGCGCCGCCTGGCCCATCTGCCCTCGATCGGTAGGCGTATGACCTACTGGGATCGGTATCTCCAACCCACCACGGTCGATGAGGCGCTGCGTGTGCTGGCGCAGGCGCCCGGCGAGGCGCGCGTGATCGCGGGAGGGACCGACCTGTTGCTCGACCTGCAGCGGGGGCGCCAGGTTCCCGTGCGTGCGCTGGTCGACGTCACCGGCATTGCCGAGCTTTGTGAGATCCGGGCAGAGGACGGGGCGCTTATTGTCGGGGCTGCCGCCACGCACTCCCGCATCGTTGAGCATCCGCTGCTGATCCGGGATGCGCCGTGCCTGGTGGAGGCCTGTTCGCTCATCGGCGGGCCCCAGGTGCGCAACGTGGCCACGCTGGGCGGCAATGTGGCGCACGGCTTGCCGGCGGCCGACGGCACGATTGCGTTGCTCGCGCTTGGAGCGCAGGCGGTGGTCGCCGATGCTGATGGCCGTCGCACCGTACCCCTCGAAGACTTGTTCGTCGCGCCCGGGCGGACGACTCTCAGCGGGCGTGCCGCCATCCTTGTAGGGTTGCGGTTCCCTCAGCGTGGGCCGCATGAGGGATCCGCATTCCATCGCATCATGCGCCCGCAAGGCATAGCCATTGCCATTCTGAACATGGCCCTCTGGCTGCGATTGGATGAGACGGGGACCATTGACGAGGCACGCCTGGCAGCCGGCCCGGGCGGGCCGACGCCGCGCCGATCGAGGAAGGCCGAGGCGCGCTTGTGCGGCCAGTCGGCCAAAAGGGTCGACATCGAGGGGGTCCTCGTGGCGCTGGCGGAAGAAGTTCAGCTCCGCACCAGCGCGCATCGCGCCACCGCCGAATATCGCCACCACTTGCTGGGTGTCCTGTTGCGTCGAATTGTCCCGAGGGCGCTCGCCTCGGTGGCGGGCGCGTTGCCGGCGATCGAGCAGGAGTCGGGCGAATCGGTGGAAGCAGGGTAGGAGATGGAAAACCTATCGTTGTGGGTCAACGGAACAACCGTAGAAGTGGAGGTCGGGCCGGAGGAGATGCTCGCCGACGTCTTGCGCGAGCGGCTCGGCCTGACCGGCACCAAGGTCGGCTGTAACGAGGCGGAGTGCGGCACGTGTACGGTGCTGCTGGATGGTGAGCCCGTGCTCTCGTGCACTCTGCCGGCGCTCAAAGCCGCTGGCCGCCGGGTGACAACGATTGAGGGATTGACGCCGCCGAATGGCTTGCACCCGCTGCAGGAGGCGTTTGTCGTTCACGGCGCAATTCAGTGCGGCTTTTGTACGCCGGGGCAGATCCTCACTGCCGCCGCTTTGCTCGCACGTGTGTCGGATCCCAGCCCGGCGCAGATCCGCCACGCGCTGAAGGACACCCTGTGCCGGTGCGGATGCTACCCATCCATCGAGAACGCGGTGCGAGCGGCGGCCGCGAGTCTGCGCACCGGCCAAGGCATCCAGGGGCCGAGGCCGGAGCACGCCGCCGCGACGCAGGTGGTGGGGCACACTGCGCCGCGGCCGGACGCCGCGGCCAAAGCCACGGGCCGGGCTCGCTTTGCCGATGACTACGCGTTCCCCGGCATGCTCCACGGGCGGGCGCTTCGCGCGGGCGTGCCGCACGCCATTCTCAAAAAGCTCGACGTGTCACGCGCCCAGGCGCTGCCTGGCGTGGTGGCGGTTCTCACGGCAGAGGATGTGCCCGGCGAGCGCAACCATGGCCTGGTCGTGAGTGACTGGCCGGTGCTGGTCGGCGTGGGGGAGAGAATTCGCACCGTTGGTGATGCGGTGGCCCTCGTCGCCGCCACGTCGCGCGCGATCGCCTCGCAGGCGCTGGGCGTCATCGAGGCCGAGTTCGAGCAGTTGCCCATCGTGAGCGACCCGGTCGCGGCACGGCGCACGGAGTCACCTCGTGTCCACGAGGCCGGAAACCTGCTCAAGCATATCCCTGTGCGCAAAGGCAACATGGAAGAGGGTTGGCGCCAGGCAGACGTTGTCCTCGAAGACACGTTCCACACGCCGATGACCGAGCATGCCTTCCTCGAACCTGAGTGCAGCCTGGCCCGGCCCACGGACGACGGGCGGATCGAAATCTATGTTGGCTCGCAGATCCCGTATGCAGACCGCGATCAGACGGCGGCCTGTTTGGGGGTGGCGCCGGATCGCGTCCACATCATCGGCACGCTGATCGGCGGCGGGTTCGGAGGCAAGGAGGATATCGCCGGCCAGATACACGCCGCGCTGTTGGCCCGCGCCACGGGTCTGCCGGTCAAAGTGCTCTATGACCGACACGAGAGCCTGTTGGTGCACCCCAAACGTCATGCAACCCAGATCCGCGTGAAGATCGGGGCACGGCGCGACGGGACTCTCACCGCCGTCGAGACGGAGCTGTACGGCGACAGCGGCGCGTACGCCTCGCTCGGGGATAAGGTGATGACCCGCGCCACGACACATTCTAGCGGGCCGTACATTGTTCCGCACGTGCGCGCCGATTGCTTCGCGATGTATACCAACAACCCTCCGGCCGGCGCGTTCCGCGGCTTCGGCGTCACCCAATCGTGCTTCGCCATCGAATCGGCAATGGACGAATTGGCCGAGCGCCTCGAGCTGGACCCGGTGGACCTGCGCCGGCGCAATGCGCTCAGGGTCGGCACCAGCACGAGCACCGGACAGGTTTTGCACGAGAGCGTGGGCCTGCTCGAGTGCATCGACCGAGTGGAAGGCCGTTTGCGCGAGCGGGGCGGCGCACATCCTTTCACGATGCAAAGGGTTGAGGGGCGGCCGTCCAGCCGCCGTGCATGGGGCTTCGCCGTGGCCTTCAAGAACACAGGGTTGGGCAGCGGCGCGGAGGACAAGGCTGGCGCGGAGGTGGAACTCGACGAGCAGGGATGCGTGGAGGTGCGCACCGCCTCGGCCGAGATCGGCCAGGGTCTGGTGACGGTGCTCCAGATGATCGCCGCCGAAGAACTGGGCGTGCCGGGGCGCGACGTGCGTGTGCTGCTCTCCGACACCGACCGCACGCCGGATGGCGGGCCGACGACGGCCTCACGCCAGACGTTCGTCGCCGGCAATGCGGTGCTGCATGCGGCGCGCGTGCTGCGGCGGGCTGCGGCGGCCACGCTGGCCGAGCGTTACGATTGTCCTCCGGAGGCGATACGATTCGCAGATGGAGCCGCGTTGATCGGTGAGACGCGTCTTCCCATGGCGCAGGTGGCAGCGCTCATGCGTGCCGAGGGCCGCGAGGCCCGGGCGGCGTACGAGTATCACGCACCGCCAACGATGGCGCTGGGCGTGGGCAGCGACATCCATTTCGCCTACTCCTTCGCCGCTCAGGCCGCCGAGGTCGAGGTCGATCTTGAGACGGGAGAGGTGCGCGTGGTGCAGGTCATCGCTGCCACCGACGTGGGCCGGGCGCTCAACCCGCTGGGTGTGCAAGGCCAGGTCGAGGGCGGCGTGATCATGGGCCTCGGCAATGCGCTGACAGAGGAGTTCATCGTGGAGGGCGGCCGTGTCTTTTCCGATCGACTGGCACGCTACCGTATGCCTTCCATTGTGCACACGCCGTACATCGAGTCGATCGTGGTCGAGCACCCGGTGGCCGCCGGTCCGTACGGCGCCAAGGGCATCGGGGAGATCACCAGCATCCCCACCACTCCGGCGATCACCATTGCCATCTACAACGCCTGTGGGGTGCGCATCCGGCGTCTGCCGGTCGATCAGGATTGGCTGGCGCTCCAAATCGCTGGGCGGCGCGCCTGATGCGGCGCGCCACGCCCGGCACGTTGCGGGTTAAGCATAGTATGATGACCCGCTCGAAGCCCGATGCCCAAGAGGCCCCATGACGGTTTTCATTGCGGTCGTAACCTGCGCGCTCGGCTATCTGCTCGGTTCGATACCCTTCGGATTGCTCGTCGTTCGACTTGTTACCGGCCAGGATGTTCGCCAGGTGGGCAGCGGCCGCACCGGAGGCACAAATGCGATGCGCGCGGGCGGCCTGGGGGTCGGCTTGATCACGACGGTTCTCGACATCCTCAAGGGGGCGTTGGCCGTGTGGTTGGCGCGCAGCCTGGTGGTCGCCCATCCGTGGAGCGAGGCCTTGGCCGGGTTGGCCTCCGTCCTGGGGCACAACTACTCACTCTTCCTCGTCGAAAGGGTTACGGACGCCACAGGTCGGTGGCGGCTCCAGTTCCGCGGCGGGGCCGGCGGCGCCCCGACGGTTGGTGCGGCGATTGCGTTCTGGGCACCCAGCGCGCTCATTATCGTCCCGCTTGCGGCGGCTGTCTTCTACTTCGTGGGCTATGCCTCGGTGACTACCATGTCGGTGGGCGCGCTTGCGTTTGTCATTTTCGCCGTGCGCGCGATGCTGGGCCTCTCACCCTGGGCGCACGCCGCCTTCGCCCTGGCGGCGCAGGTAGCCCTGATCTGGGCGTTGCGCCCCAACCTGCTGCGCCTGGCCCAGGGGACTGAGCGATTGCACGGTTGGCGTGCGCGGCGCTCCGCCCCGCCTGAAGCGTAGCCAGGGGCGCACAAAGCCCGACCGGCATCGGGGGAAAAAAGAAGGGGCTGTCCCCGGGGGGCAGCCCCTTCTCGCAGTGCGATGCGTTCGGTCGTGATCTCCTGGCACAGGGTCCTCAGCCCTCAGAGCACGGCGTCATGGGCCTGAGTGACTACAGGCTCACCCTCCGCGAGACCTCCGAACCCAAGCCGACACTCACAACCCTCGCCAGCTAAGCGCGGCCATCCGTGCGCAGGTCACGCGCCCGCGGGAGGCCGCAAGGCATGCTATGCCCACTTCCGATTGCGATGTCAATGCATCCGCGCCTGAGATGCGATTGTCTCAAACACGGTCCTCAAACCCCTTCTGAGCCAGGCGCGGGTCGAGTGCGTCGCGCAGCCCATCCCCCAGCAAGTTGAATGAAAGCACGGTAAGCATCAAGGCAATGCCCGGGAAGAAGGTGAGGTGCGGCGCGTTGAAGATGTTCTTGTATTCCTGGCCGACCATCAGGCCCCATTCGGGTGTTGGGGGTTGGGCGCCCAGGCCCAGGAAGGAGAGGGCGGCGGCCTCGAGAATGGCGGTGGCGATTCCCAGCGTGCCTTGAACGATGAGCGGGGTGAGCGCGTTGGGCAGGATGCGGCGCAGCATGATGTGCATGCTCGACCCTCCCAGCGCGCGCGACGCCGAGACGTAGTCCAGCTCCTTGATGGAAAGCACGCTCGCCCGCACCACCCGCGCGAAGGTGGGAATCGAGACGATACCGATGGCCAGCAACGCGTTGATGAGGCCTGGACCGAGTACGGTCACAATCGCGATGGCCAGCAGCAGGCTGGGGAACGCCAGCAGGACGTCCATCAGCCGCATGATGACGTTATCGACCTGGCCTCCGAGATACCCGGCCAGCAACCCGAGCACTGTGCCGAGGATGATCGCAAAGGTCACCGTGGTCAGGCCGATGATGAGCGAGAGCCGCGCGCCGTACAGCACCCGGCTGTAGACGTCGCGCACGTTGCCGTCGATGCCGAAGTAGTGTTCGGGCTGATCGGCCGGGCAGCCCAGCAAGTGTATGCACGGGGCGCCGCGCTTGGTCACCTTCTCGATGCCGATGAGGGGCAGGGTGGGGTCGTACGGGCTGAGCACCGGTGCGAAGATGGCGGCTAAGCCGAGGATGGCGAGGATGGTGGCCCCGACAATGGCCGATTGGCTGCGACGCAGCCTGCGGAGGGCCTCCCAATAGGGGTTGGAAGGCCGTGCACGCGGAGCCATCGGCATGAGGTCGGCCGTCTGCATCGTCAGCTCAACCGGATGCGCGGGTCGAGGAACGCGTACAACACGTCGACCAAAAGATTGACGCCGACGTAGAACACCGCGATGACCAGCGTGACGGCCTGCACGACGGTGTAGTCGCGCGCCGAGATCGATTCGTAAAGCGTGCGGCCTACGCCGGCCAGATTGAAGACCGTTTCGGTGAGCACGGCGCCACTCAGCAGCCCGCCCAGCGAAAGGCCGATGACCGTGACCACCGGCAGCAACGCATTGCGCAGCGCGTGCCGCAATATCACCTGGCGCGCGCGCAAGCCCTTGGCATGTGCCGTGCGCACATAGTCCAGGCCGAGCACGTCGAGCATCGACGAGCGAGTCATGCGCGCGATGATTGCCATGGGAATCGTGCCGACGGCCGCGGCTGGCAAGATGAGATGCTTGAGAACGTCAGCCAGGATCTCCAAGTGGCCGGTGACCAGGGCGTTGAAGATGTACAACTTCGAGAGAAAACCGATCGTCGTGGCGGCTGCCCCGGTCAGGTTGGTCAGTCCCCAGGCCTGCGCCAGTGAGGGCAGGGTCAATCCGGAGGTCAGCCGGCCGCTGGGCGGCAACCAGAGAAATGTGTCCTTGAGGATAATGGCAAAGATGTATTCGAGTAGGAGTCCGAGAACGAAAACGGGGGTGGAGACACCGATATTCGCGCCGATCATCGTCACTACGTCGAGCGGCGAGTTGCGCGAATAGGCGGAGATCATCCCTAGCGGGATGCCGACCATCGTGGCGAAGATCATCGCCGCGGTGGCCAGCTCGATCGTCACCGGCAGACGCTCTGCCAGGATTTCCATCGAGGGACGTCCTTGTCGAAAGGAATCCCCCAGGTCGCCCTTGAGCACCTGGCCCAGATAGATCACGAACTGGGTGGGAATGGGCTTGTCGAGGCCGTTGCGCTTGATGAACGCGTCGCACACCTGGTCGGTGGCCTTCTCGCCCAGCACCGCGCGGCACGGGTCGCCCGGGAGCACGCGCGCCAAGGTGAAGGTCACGAAGACGATGCCCAGCAACACGGGCAGCGAATACAGGATGCGCCGGATGACGTACTGGATCATGGCAGGCTTCGCGTCCGCTGGACCGTGGGGGAGGCCAGAGGGCCTCCCCCACGGTTGACATCTGGATCTGTCGTGCCGCCTGGCTTACTTCGGCGCGTTGAGGAACCCGCCGAACAGCCCGGAGAAGTACGAGAAGTCGCCCACGCGGCCGACGTGCAGCGGATCCGCCGCATCCCACTGGACGACCCACGAGAGCACGACGTCATTGGCATCCAGGAGCGAGCCGTCGTGGAATTTCACGCCGTCGTGCAGGGTGAAGGTCCATTCGGTCGCGTCCTCGTTCGCCGTGTAGCCGGTGGCTAGCGAGGGGATCACCTTCGCGCCGCCGACCTCGTAGGCCAGCAGCGACTCGTTGATTTGTTCACAGACCCGAAGCGACTCGCCGTCGCTCTCGTCGGCGCAGTACAGGCCGATCGGTTCCGCGTTCTGCATCCAGACGAAGGTGTCCTGGCCCGGGATGTACATCACCTCCATGCTCTCGTTGCCGAGCGGGCTGGCGTGCGCGCCCACGACAGTCGCCTTGTAGGCGGCGGCCGAAGCGCCATAAGCAACCGGGATCATAACCACATGCTGCTTGAGCAGGTCGTTGACCTCGGTGTAGATCGCGCGGCGCGCTTCTTCATCGCCGAGCTGCCCAGCCTGAGAGAGGCGCGAGGTAATGTCGTCCCACTTCGTGCCGAACTGCTTGGAGGCGCCGGCGCCAAAGTGGTAATCGTAGAAGTTGGTCGGGTCGGGGTAGTCACCCGTCCAGCCCAAAAGGTGCAGGCCTTTGATCTCACCTGCGTCCGAGGCATCCAGATATGCGCCGGATTCCATCTGATCCAGCTTGAGTGTGATGTTCAAGTTGGCCTTGAGCTGGGCGGCGATATCCTGGGCCACCACCGGCGGTTCCGGCAGGTAGCCGCGGAACACGTCGCGGTAGGAAAGGGTGGTCTTGAACCCATGCGGGAAGCCGGCTTCCGCGAGCAACGCCTTGCCGGCGACCGGGTCGAAGTCGTACCACTTGCTATCCGGGCGGGCCAGCAGGCCCTCGGGCAGGAATTGATTGGCGACGCTGGATCCCGGCGGGTAGAAGGTGTCGACGATACGCTTGCGGTCGATCGACATCGCGATCGCCTGACGCACCTTCTCATTGTCGAACGGAGGGTAGGTGTTGTTGAACCCGACGTAGAAGATGTTGAACGGATCGCGCGGCGTCAGTTGCAGCTTCGGATCCGCCTGCACCCTGGCGATGTCGTCGGGGGCCACATTGTCGATGCCGTCCACCGTGCCAGCCTGCAGATCGATCAACTTCTGCGGGCCTTCCTGGCTCCAGCGGATGACGACCGTCGCGGACTTGGCCTTTTCGCCCCAGTAGTCATCGAAGCGGCGCAGTGTGACGTTGTCGCCGCGGTTCCACGCCTCGAGAACGTACGGCCCGGTGCCGATGGGTGCCTCGATCAGGTCACCCCCGCCGCCGGTGGCCTCCAGGTACTCCGAGGGGTAGATCTGGAAGGCCGAGAATGCGGCCTTGGCCGGGAAGGCCGGGTCGGGCACGCACATGGTGAATTTCACGGTCAGGCGATCGACGGCTTCGATCGACTTGATGATCCCGCCATAGTCGCACGACGACGCTTCATGCATGGTGGGCGTGAAGGGGATTTCGGTCGGCGCAACGACTTGGGTAGGCGGGACTGGCGGTTCGGTCGCTGTCGGGGCTGGCGTGGCTGCCGGCTGGCAGGCTGCCAGGACGACACTCGACAGGATGATGAACGTAGCGATAAGTTGCCACTTGCTTTTCATGCTGGCTCTCCTCCTTGAAGGCGTACTAGATCGGGTTGAGGCACTTGCCGTTCGAGGCGATAGCGTTAACCTCCTCTCATTGCTCCGAGTGCTGCTCCCTGCAACTACTCGGAAACCCCTCGCGGAGGAGGGGTGGAAGAACCTGGACGGATTGGTGTGAAAGCGTGCAGTGGATAATTCTCATGAGTATTACACGGAAGTCGGGGCCTGTCAACGCTGAACGGCGAGCAGCAGCACGCCAATGGATGCCGCGGCGACGAAGGCGTATTCCCCCAGCGTGCGCGAATCCAACTTGCCTCGCAGGTGAAGCCGCGCCACGCCGATCACGCAGTAGGCGGCCACTGTCAGGCCGAGCCCGAAGGCCACGGAGGGCAGCGGCCAGAAGTTCAGCGGCAGGCCGAGTTGCGCGATCACCAAGCCCATGCCGCCGGCATAGGCCAGCAGGCGAGGGCTGGGAGGGGCGGTCAGCTCGAGCAGCCGCAGGGCCAGGATCGCAACCACCAGTCCGATAAGCGGCAGGAAAATGGCCAGGCGAGTTTCCGAGGCGTGCAGTGCACTGAGGAGAAGAGCGAGCAGCGTGTAAGCGAGAATGCCCAGCCCGATCGAAGCCGGGTCGTAGCGGTAGTCGTCGCGATCGATGACGATGTATTCGCTAACCACGCACAGCACGACCAGTCCGCTGGCGGCCACCATGCCCACCCACCAACGCGGGCCGGAGGGGAAGAGCGCGAGCGCCACCCCGCCTCCGACGGTGGCCATCGCCGGCAGGATCAGATGAAGCAGCGGCGCCCAACGCGAACCCCCGCCGTGCAGCCCATAGGCGGGGTGCGCGCGCAGCACGGAGTCCGCCCCCACGGCCACCAGAGCCCCGAGCAGGACGAGGAAGACCGCCGAACCGTTGACCAGCACGGTCCACTGGATGTTGAAGACGGTGAGGACGAATCCCTGCGTCGGGATGCGCACCAGACGCGAGAGGGCATTGCCAAGCACGACCAGCGCGGCGATTACGCTCAGACGCGGCGCGTCCAGAGGAATACGACGCGGTTCCATAGGCGCATTTTAACATGCGGCACGATGCATGCGGCCGAGGCGGGCGGGCGCGGAAACCTGGCCCGGCGATTCAACCCACAGGTGTGCGCCCGAACAAATCGGTGTCACTTCCCCCAATCGCACGTATAATCGCCGGCGCGCAATGGACACGATCAGATGACTTCGGCCGCGATTGTCCTGGGAACGCTGGGCTGGTTTGTTGTCGGGCTGCTGTTCGGCGAAGGGCTGAACGGTCTGGCCGACAATCTGCCGACGGGCGATGTGCCTCACGGGCGGAACCGGGCTGTGGCGCTGCTCCTCCCGCGCTGCGATTTCTGTGGCGAGCCGCGCCGAGGGTGGCGTGGGCTGGCATTGCTGCAAGCGCTGATCGGTGGCAGCGTCTGCGGTCAGTGCACGGCGCCCCGCAAACGGCGTGACCTTTTGGTGGAAGGCGTCATGGCCGCCGCGCTGGCCGCGCTGTGGCTCCGCTCGCCCAGTTCGGTCGCGGAGCACCTCGGCGGCGCGGTCGTGTTGGGCCTCTTTGTCCTGACCACGGTGATCGATTTCGAACACCGCCTGGTGTTGATGGACGTTAGCCTGGCCGGGGCGGGGCTGTTGCTTGCGAATGCGGCACTGGGGGGCGTGGCGCGCGTAGGGGGCGCGTTGCTTGGCGCGGCCGTCGCGGCAGCGGTCTTCCTTGCTCTCTATGTGCTGGGCTTCGCGTTCTTGCGCCTCATGCGCTACGAGACACGCGAAGCGGCGCTCGGTTTCGGGGATGTCATGCTGGCGGGCCTGGTCGGTCTGGCGGTTGGATGGCCGGCCGTGCTCATGGCGCTGCTCTTGGCAATCCTCGGGGCGGGCGCGGCCGGTTTGGCCATCCTCGTTTGGAAAGCCGTCCGCCGCCAGGCGAGGCAGGGGGCGACCATGGCGTACGGCCCATACCTCGCGCTGGCGGCGGTTCTCGTCTACTTCTTCGGCGCCGATCTGGCGCGCCTCGTCCTGCGCGTTCCTTGAAATTCCTCGCAGGCACGATTGGCGGCAGGTGTCTCGCCGGCCCGCACTAGCTCGGGCTGCTTTGTGCAGGTCGGCGGCGGAACCAGCGCTGCCAATCGCGATTTTCCCACACGACCAGGATGGCCGCAGCATTGAACACGGAAGAATAGGTGCCACTGAACATGCCGATCAGCAAGATAACGATGAAGTGGCGGGTGGTCGCGCCGCCGAACAGCGCCAGGGCAAACAGCGTCAGCAGGACGGTCAGGGTCGTGTTAATCGAGCGATCCAGCGTCTGCACGATGCTGTGATTGACCACCGTTTCGAAGGGGATGCGCCGGTGCAGGGTCTGATTCTCGCGGATGCGGTCGAACACGACGATCGTGTCATGCACCGAGAATCCAATCACCGTCAGGACCGCAGTCAGGAACAACGCGTCGGCCTCCCAGCCAAGGAACAACCCGAGCATGGCCTCCAGCCCCAGTAACAGCAGCACGTCGTGGACGAGCGAGGCAATTGCGGCGATGCCGAAGCGGAAGGGGTTGGGCACCCGCCGGAAGGCATACGTGACGTACAGCGCGATGGCGACGGAGGCCAGTGCCACCGCCCCTGCAGCACGCTGCGCGACCTCATTGCCCATCGCCGGCCCGACGCTCTCGAACTGCAGCACCGTCACCGCTCCGTAGTCCTTCCTGAGCGAGGTCAGGATCTCTTGCTGGGTGGCCTCGTCGATCGGCTTGAGCTTGATCAGCACGCCCGAGGCTCCGGAGGATTGCACTATCACGTCTTCGCCGACGACCTCTTGTACCGTCTGCCGCACGGCCTGAGGCTCTGGCGCCGCGCCCGAGTCGAATTGGACCTCGATCAGGCTGCCGCCCGTGAAATCGATGCCCGGCTTCATGCCGCCCAGCCCTAGGGCGATCAGCCCGGGGATGATGATCAGCAGCGAAAGGCCGAAGAACCAATACCGCTTTCCGATGATATCCATGCCGCGATCTCCTTGAACCCTCTCGAACGCCGCGAGTGCCCCAACCACTGGCCGTAAGTCCAGGGCGCGGGGTCTGTCAGATGCCAAACCACCCGTGGCGTTTGGAGAAGTCGATCCGATCCAGCACCAGGTGCAGCAAGGTGCGCGTCGCGATGATGGCGGTGAACATGCTGACCAGCACGCCGATGGCCAGGGTTACCGCAAAGCCCTTGACGATACTCGCCCCGAATGTCCCTCCGAACCAAATGAGGATGGAGCAGGTAATGAGGGTGGAGATGTTCGAATCCCTGATCGAGGGCCAGGCACGCGACCAGCCGGCCTCGACCGCACTTTGCAGCGATCGGCCGGCGCGCAGCTCTTCCTTCAGGCGCTCGAAGATGAGCACGTTGGCGTCCACCGCCATGCCCACCGAGAGGATGAAACCGGCAATGCCGGGAAGGGTGAAGGTGACCGGCAGCAATCGGTAGATGCTCAGGCTGGTCAGCGCATACAGCCCCAGCGCCAGGTCCGCCAAGAAGCCCGGCAAGCGGTAGTACAGGAGCATGAACAGAATGACTGTCCCCAGGCCGATGGCGCCCGCGATCATGCTGCGCCGCAGCGAATCCTGGCCGAGCGATGGGCCGACCGTCTCGGTGCGCGCCACGCGCAGCGGCACCGGCAATGCGCCGTAGCGCAACTGCACGGCAAGCTGGTTGGCCGTTTCGATCGTGAAGCTGCCCGAGATCTGCCCCTGGCCGTCGGTGATAGCGTTCTTAATGACCGGGGAAGAGATCACCTTGCCGTCGAGCACGATCGCCAGATACGTTCCGATACTGGCCGTAGTGTATTCGGCGAACACCTTCGCCCCGTCGCTGGTCAGCTTGAAATCAATGCTCGGTGAACCCAGGCTGTCGGTGCCCACGCCGACTGTGTCGAGGGCGGCACCCGTCATGACGGTGTGGTAGATGGTCTCGCTGGGGGTTGTGGCCGCCGTGGGCGTGATGCCCGCGGCCGCGACGGTGGCGCTCGGTGTTGGCTGGGCCTGCGCGATGCCCTTGCGGACATCGGTCATCACCTCTGCCCCTTGCACCAGGCGCGTGGTCCCGGCGTCCACGAACTCGAGGAGCCCGGTCTCCTTGATGAGGGCAATTGCATCTTCGGTCTTCTCGAAGCCCGGGAGTTCGACCAGAATGCGGCGTGTGCCGGATACCTGCACAATCGGCTCCGTCACACCCAGACCGTTGACGCGATTCTCGATCACCGTCCGCACGGTCTGCATGTCGGAACTGGTCACCACCACATTGGCGGGGACGTCGGCCTCCAGGAGGACCTGCAACCCTCCCCGCAGGTCTAGCCCCTGACGTATGCGCACCTCCCGTCCCCACGTGCCAATTTGCAGGAAGCTTGTGCCCGGCCAGTTGATCCACAGGTCGAGGGCAAGCACGATCAGGATAACGAGCAGCCAGCGAGCCATGCGTCCGTACATACGGGGTAGGCCTCCAGTGTGACACGCCGCCCCACCGAACCGGCAGGATGCGCGAAAAGGCCAGCCAGGAACAAGCTGCCGAGTGCCGCTGGCTGGCAGGTGGGCGCATTATACCGCCATTCGATAATGCGCTTGGCCAAAGGGGGGGGGTCTCTCGTGTTTTGTGATGGATGTCGTGCCGCCCTTGGCCGTTGCGTGCTAGAATTACTCCGTGCCAGTTGCGCAACGGTGGTGGGGCTGGGGTTCGGCCGATAAGCATGCCTCGTTCGAGGACCACCCCGCGCTAGGTCCCTTCCTGGATGCGCACCTGGGGCCAGCCGCGCGGCCCGTACCTGTCCCCTCGCTGGATACGATCCATCTGCCTCGCAGCAAGGCCACACGCGCTCTGCTCACCGATCTGAGTCGCGCGCTTTCATCTGGCCAGGTACAAACGGACGCCTTTGCCCGCCTGACCCACGCCATGGGCAAGGCCTACACCGACCTGATGCGTCTGCGCCTGAACGCCGTTCGCACCGCGCCCGATGTTGTCGTAGTGCCCGCTTCCGATGATCAGGTGGAACGGCTGCTGGCCTACGCCGAACGTCACCAGGTGGCCATTGTCCCGTTCGGTGGGGGCACGACCGTCACCGAGGCGGTGCAATCGCCACGCGCGCTCAACCTGTGCCTCGACCTGGGCCAGATGCAAGGGATGAGTTCGCTGGATGCAACCTCGCACCTGGCCACCTTCGGCGCAGGCACGCTCGGCCCGCAACTTGAGCAGGCGCTGCAGACCAGAGGTTTCACCCTCGGCCACTTCCCCCAGTCCTTCGAGTGCAGTACCGTGGGCGGATGGATCGCGAGCCGCTCCTCGGGTCAGAATTCGATTGGCTATGGCCGCATCGAGGATATGGTCTACGACATGCGTGTCCTCACGCCCGCCGGTCCGATGGATATCGGTCGGGCGCCTGCCAGCGCGGCCGGGCCGTCGCTCAAGGAGGTCTTTCTCGGATCCGAGGGCACCCTGGGCATCATTACCCAGGCCACTCTGCGCATCCGCCCGCGCCCGGAGTCACGCGACTACCGGGCGTTCTTTTTCCATAGTTTCGAGGAAGGTGTGCAAGCGTTGCGCAGCCTGATGCAGAACGGGCCGCGTCCAGCGCTGGCTCGGCTCTCGGATGCAGACGAGACGCAGGCCGGGTTGGCCCTCTCGCGCCGTCCCTCGAGCGCGCTGGCGTCCGCTGCACGCCGCGCCGGCCTGGCGCTTTTGCCCCACCTGGGCTACCCGCGGGCGTCGGCCGCACTGCTCATCCTCGGCTATGAAGGCGAGGCGGGACGGGTGTCCGCCGATGCCGGCCGCGCGCGGGGCGAGATGGAGCGCGCTGGGGCCTTTCATCTGGGAACATCGCCAGGGCGGGATTGGCTGCGCGACCGCTTCCACCATCCTTACTTGCGCGATGTGTTGCTTGACCGCGGGCTGATGGTCGATACGTTTGAAACGGCCACGCGCTGGTCGGAGATCGTTTCGTTGCATCGCCAACTGGGTGAAGCGTCACGCCAGGCGCTGGGCGAACGAAGCTACGTGATGTGCCACATCTCTCACGCGTATGAGACGGGCGCCTCGCTGTATTTCACCATCTTGGCTCCGCAGGATAGCCCCGATCCGCTCGCTCAGTGGCAGCGTGTCAAAAAGGCCGTCACCGATCACATAGTGAGCCTGGGCGCGACACTCACTCACCATCACGGGATCGGGCGGTCGCATGCGTCGTGGCTCAAGGCCGAAGTCGGGCCAGCCGGATACCAACTGCTCATGGCGGTGAAGCATCATATGGATCCGCAAGGAATCCTCAACCCGGGTGTGATGTGGAGACCTCGGTGAAGCTCGATCGCGAGCAGCACTGGTCGAGGCTGGAGCGCGAGACGTTCGACCTGGTGGTGATCGGCGCCGGCGTCGTGGGCGCCGGCGTAGCCTGGGATGCTGCGCTGCGCGGCTACCGGGTGGCTCTGGTCGAGCAAGATGACTTTGCCTCCGGCACTTCGAGCCGCTCCTCGCGCATGATCCACGGCGGGCTGCGCTACCTCGAGTACCTGCATCTGGGGCTCGTGCGCGAGGCCAGCCAGGAGCGCGGGGTGCTGCTGCGTCTGGCGCCGGGCCTGGTGCGGCGTAGTCCGTTCCTCATTCCTTTCTATCAGCACGATCACCCTGGGCCGCGGGTGATGAACGCTGGATTGAGTGTGTATGAACTGCTGGGATCGGTCAGCCGCGCCCAGCACCATCGCATGCTGCGACCGCAGGAGGCCCTGGCTCGCGAGTCGGTGCTTCTGACCCACGGATTGAAGGGCGCAGCGCGCTACTACGACGCGTTGTGTGATGATGCGCGCTTGGTATGGGCAGTCGTGCGCGCCGCCTCCCAGGCCGGAGCGGTCGTCTGCAATTATGCGCGAGTCGTGGGTCTCGGGCGCAATGCCCGTGGAACGATCGCCTCGGTTGCCGTGCACGACCGGCTGCGCGGGCGGCAGGCGGAGGTGCGCGCGACGGTCGTGGTCAATGCGGCGGGCCCGTGGGCGGATGCCATCCGTGCGATGGATGAGCCCGGGGCGCGCCCGCTGTTGCGCCCGACCAAAGGCATCCATCTCGTTTTCCGGCGCGAACGTTTTCCGTGCACGCATGCCGTGGTCTTCTCCTCGCCGCGTGATCATCGCAAGTTGTTTCTGGTCCCGTGGGGACGGTTCGCCTACGTTGGAACGACCGATACCGACTACACCGGCCCTCTGGAGGAGGCCTCCGCCGACCCGGATGACGTGGCCTACATGCTGGAGGCGATGCGCGCTTCGTTTCGCGAGGTACAGGGGGCGGAGGCGGACATTCTCAGCACCTGGGCTGGCGTGCGCAACCTGCTGCGGGATGATGAGGAGCGCCCCGGGCGCGTGTCGCGCGAGCATCGCTATGTGACGAGCGCCTCGGGGTTGCTCAGTGTGGCTGGCGGCAAGCTCACCACATTCCGCTCGATGGCGGCCCACGTCGTCGACCTGGCTTGCGCGCGCTTGGCTGGGCCGCGCCGGCCATCCGTCACGCGCGATCATTCGATCTTGCCGCAGGCCGCCGTGCCGGAAGAAGGTGAGTTGGAAGACGACCTGATGCGCCAGCTGCTATGGTCGTACGGGGGCGAGGCGTGGAGCGTGGTCCGCCGCGCGCTGGAGACGCCGCAGCTCTCAAAACGCCTTGAACCGGGTCTGGCCTACCCGTGGGCCTGCGTGCGCCATGCGGTTGAGGAAGAAATGGCCCAAACCATCAGCGACGTCCTCATCCGGCGAACGCGGGTCATCTTGGAATCGACCGATGGGGGGGTGCACTTGGCCCCGCGTGTCGGCCAGATGCTGGCCCGCGAGTTGGGATGGACTGCCAGCGAAGTGAACCGGCAGGTGCAGGAGTACCGGCACAGCGTTGCACTTTCGCGAGCCTTCGCTCGCCCGAAGCAGCCGACCGGCGCCCGGATCGAGGAGGAAGCCTAAGCATGCAAACCCTGTGGGATCATCGTTACGCCCAACGCACACAGCGCATGGGTAGCTCGGCCATCCGCGAGCTGCTCAAATTCACGGAGCAGCCGGAGATCATTTCCTTCGCGGGAGGGCTGCCTGGCCCGGATGTCTTCCCGATCCAAGAAGTCTCTCAGGCGTGTGAACGGGTGCTGGCAGAATCTGGGGCGCAGGCGCTGCAGTATGGCACCACCGAGGGCTTCCAGCCGCTGAGGGAGATGATCGCCCGCCACGCGATGCGCTACGGCCTCGAGATCACTGCGGAGAACGTGCTCATCACCTCCGGCTCGCAACAAGCGCTCGACCTGTTGGGGCGGATATTCATCAACCGCGGCGACCACATCCTGGTGGAGAACCCCACCTACCTGGGCGCGATCCAGGCCTGGAATGCTGTCGGGGCGGAGTTCGTGCCCGTGGCGATGGACCACGATGGCATGGTGACGGATGCGTTGGAAGACGCCATGCGCACTGGGCCCAAGTTCATTTACATCCTGCCGAATTTCCAGAATCCCACTGGCGTCACGCTGTCGCTTGAGCGCCGTAAGCGGCTGGTCGAGATTGCCGACCGTCACGGCGTGCCTATCGTGGAGGACGACCCGTACGGCCAGCTGCGTTTCGAGGGTGAACACTTGCCGACGGTGGTCCGGTTGGACAACGAACACCGGCTCAATGGGGACCCGTGCTACCGGGGCAACGTGATCTACCTGAGCACATTCTCGAAGACGCTCTCGCCCGGGCTTCGCCTGGCATGGGTCGTCGCGCCTGCGGAAGTCATCCGCAAGCTGGTGCAGGCCAAGCAGGGCGCGGACCTCCATACGGCGACTTTCAACCAGATGATCGCGTTCGAGGTTGCGCGCGGGGGATTCCTCGACCGGCATGTCCGCCTCATTCGCGAGGTCTACCGCGAGCGGCGCAACGTCATGCTGCAGGCTATGGAAGATCACTTCCCGAAGGCGGTGCAGTGGACTCGCCCGCAGGGCGGCCTCTTCCTGTGGGCAACGCTGCCGGAAGGAATGAGGTCCGCAGACGTTCTCCAGGATGCGGTCGCGGAGAAAGTTGCGTTCGTTCCCGGGTCTCCCTTCTTTTCGAAGGGCGGGGGGGAGAACACCATGCGTTTAAACTTTTCGAACGCGCCGCCTGCAAAGATCCGTGAGGGCATGGCGCGCCTGGGGCGCGTCCTGCAGCGCCGCATGGGCGGCTGAGCCGCGCAGGCCAACCAGGGGTCGAGAAGAGAAGACGACGGGCACCCCATGGGTGCCCGTCGCGGTTCATGCGAGCGAGGGGCTTGTTCAGGCCTGCACCAGGAAGGCGGTGAGGTACATCACCCCAACGCCGGCGAGGAAGGCGGCCAAGTTGAGCCAGGTGACGAAGGGCTTCCCTTCACTGCGTGCACGCTGCAACAGCATGCGCCCGACCTCGGCAATGACTTGCCACACGGCGCCAAGCGCGATGCCAAGGAAGAGCGTCCCCAAAACCGGCGAGTAAGCAAAGCCGCCGATCCACGCGCCAACCACCGCAGGACCGCCCGCCAAGAGAGCGAGGCCAACGAACGAGATCAGCCGAACCGGTTTCTCATCTGAGGGCGATGTGTTGGTCGAGCGCAGGAGAGGGGCGACGATGCCCACGCCCTCCGTGATGTTGTGCAAGGTGAAGCCGTAGACCAGAAACGTGCCAAGGGCCGCCTGGCCTAAGGCAAATGCCGCGCCGATGCCGAGCCCTTCTCCCAAGTTGTGCATACCGATGCTGAGCGCGATGAGGAGTGCCAGGAACCGGCCCCCTGTGGCCTGCGGGGCGGCGTTGGCGCCCCGGCGCGAGCTGCTGATCGCGAGCAAAGCCAGCCAGGTGAGCAGGGCGGCTAAGAGGAAGAGTGACACACCTTGCAACACCCCGGGAAGGGCGTGGGTGCTTTCCAGCCCCTCGCTCAATGTGTCCACGAACAAGAACACCAACAGGCCGAGTGTGAGCGCGAGCACTGCGTCCACCCATCGGCGTGAGAATCGACGTAAAGCCGGGAACCACAACATGCCAAGCGCCACCGGCACGATGCCAACAAACACGCCGATGAGGCCGTACAGGCCGAATTGCTTCAGCCCAGGGCGGGGTGTCTCGTTGGCAACGGGAATCTCCACCGCGAAGGTTTGTCCGGTGGACGTCAGCAGTTGCACGGCGAGCGGCTCGGCTCTCACCCATGGGTAATACAAGTGGACTCGAATCTGTCCAAAGCGCGGGATGACGGGAGACGGGTGAGTGTGAAACTGCCAATACGCGTCATCCACCGTGACTTGGGCCAACGTCACCGTCTGGGCTCCCCCATTGAACACGTCGAACTCAAAACCGTCGCGATCCATTTGCACTGCCCCGATCGTCAGCGATTCGGCGGGCGGGATGTCGGAGCGCAAGGCCGAAAGAACACCGCTTCCTGCAAATGCAAAGAACACGGCGGCCAAAGCCACAACAGGCAGCAGGACGGCGAGCCACAGCGGCAGGCGAGCCTTGGGACGTGCGGTCGGGCTGGGTAAGGCGGTCATGCCGCCTCCTCAGGGGTTGCCTCGAACATTCCCATCCAGCCCAGCTCAGCGAACTCGCTCTGGTGGGCGTGGAACATGAAGCGGCCGGGGTGTTCGAGCGTGAATTCCAAGACATGCCGCTCGCCCTGGCCCATGGTGACGATATCGGTGAGCTCGAACTGCTCGAGGTTGGTGCCCGTCCGGTACAAGCGGAACATCGAACCATGCAGGTGGAACGAATTTACCAAGTCGAATTCCGTAATATTGATCAGGTAGACGCGCACGCGTTCGCCCACCCTAACCTGAATGGGATGCCGGGCGTAGTGGAAGGCCACCGTGTTGACGGCGTAGACCTCGTTTTTGCCATCGAAGTTGGTGTCGAAGGCGTTCATGACCATGACCAACTCCCGTGCCGGGCGACGCCCTCCCGGCGGATCGATGAGGAAGGCCCCGTACAAGCCCTTGTGAATGTGTCGCTTCAGCGGCATCACGTGACAGTGGTAGAGATGCAGGCCGAACGGCCGCGCTTCGAATTCATAGATGAACTCACCGCCGGGTTTGACGATCGGGTCAACGCCGTCCATCGAGGGAGGATGGATACCGTGGAAGTGGATGGTGTGGGCATGCGAGGAGCCATTGGTGAAGTGGAAACGGAGTTGGTCCCCTTCGCGGGCGCGGAAGGTGGGTCCTGGCACCTGTCCGTTGAAGGTCCACGCCGGGAAGAAGACACCGGGAGCGATCTCGATGTCCTTATTGAGGGCCACGACCTCCCACTCTCGCAGGCTCCGGCCACCACCCAGCGCGGTGACCTGACCTTGGTCGAAAGCCGTCGCGAAGGTACTCGGGTCGAAGGCCGTCAGGTCCACTTCGCCCACGGTCCCGGAATCGTCGCCATGGCCCTCGTGGAGTGTGTCCGACACAGGTGGCGTTGGGGAATCGGGTTGAGGCGAGCGTGGGCCAGCCGGCGCGGCAGCAGCCAGGGCCATGGCGCCGCCTCCGAGGAGCGAGGCCTTCAGAAATGTGCGCCGCGAAATTCCGGCGGGACGGGTCTCAGATTTCGGTTTCATTGGTCTCCAAATTCAATAGGTCTCTGGCAGGAGTGCGCGGCTCAAGAATGCGACCGGTGATATCTCGCAGCAGGTCTTGGTCGAGAGAGCGCACTGTTTCTGCGGCGAATCTTCAGAACGACTTAGCAGCGACAAGGACACATTCTTAGCGCCTGCGTCGGGCCCGGGGCGCTGCCGTGCGCCGCGGGACAGCGTGAGCTGCGGCAGAGCGATTTGACCGCTCCACCAGGATGCGCCGGGCGACCAGGGTGGTGAGATCGGTCTGGGTCGTTCCGGCGCGCACGCGGATCGGTCCGTCGTAGGGTCCAATGCCGAGCACTTCGACGGAGGCTCCTGGGATCAAGCCTCGGGCGCCGGCGAAACGCAGGAAGGCCGGCTCCTCGTCCTGCATTTGCTGGATAGTGCCTCGCTCGCCCCCGGCCAGGTCAGCCAACGAGAGTTTGGGTTCGCGGGCGATGGCGCCTCGGGCCGTCGGGATGGGATCGCCGTGGGGGTCGAACTGAGGATGTCCCAGGCGCTCGTCCAAGCGGTCGGTGAACATCTCGGAGACGGCGTGTTCCAGGCGGTGGGCCTCGTTGTGGACTTCATCCCAGGCGTAACCCATCACCGAAACCAGGAAGGATTCGATCAGGCGGTGGCGGCGCAAAACGCTGCGTGCGGCTCGCAGCCCGGAGGTGGACAGCCGGGCGCCGCGGTAGGGCGTATGGAGAACCAGGCCGTCGCGCGCCAGGCGCTTGATGGCGGCCGTGGCCGTGGGTGCACTGACACCCAGGGCCTGAGCCACGGCCGAAGTGTTGACCGGTTGGCGGTGTCCACCGAGTTGATGGAGGGCGAGCAGGCAATCCTGCTGGGCTGGGGAGTCGTCCAAGAGGCCTCTCGAGTTAGTCAAGGCTAAATTTAGAGTTAGAGTATACAAATGTCGTTGCCGTCTGTCAAGAGCAAATTCGAGGGCGGCCGGGCGGCAAGACGGCCTCCGTGCCGTGCCAAGGGGGCGATCGAATTGACATTCCGGCGTTCGTCAATTATCATTGCATCAATCGGGGCGTGATTGGTGTAGAACGTCGATGTGTGTTTCGGAGGGGGCGCCTGGTCTTTAGCCCGGCGAGTACAGCCCGCAAGCTGCGTTCGCTCGACCGGGCGGCCTTCCCAGCCTCTCGCGCGGACGTGACACTGAACCCCATAGCGCACGGAGCGAGGACTTCCTTGTCGCGATGCTCTGACGCCACATCACGTCGCATGGTCGCACGATTTATCCTTCGGTCGCTGCTGCCCGCGCTGCTGACAACTCTGCTGTGTTTCGCTTCGCCGCTCGGCTCACTCCGGCCGGCGCTGGCCAGGCCTGCCTTCGCTCCAACTCCAGCGGCCTCGATCAATCTCCCTGTGGAAGCGTTCCTGGGGCAGGACTTCACCTTCCCGGTGACCTTCGGCAACAGCGTGGACCCCGGCTATGGTCCCTTCATCGATTTGATCTTCCCGGTCACAGGTGTTGATGGCGCAGGGGCAGCGGTTGACGACGGGTTGGATTTCCTCAGCGCTACAGCGTATAGCGTCTCGCTGACTGCCACATCGCTGACCTTCCCTGGCAGCGGCTGCGTCAATCATCCTTATGCCGTAACGGTGCTGGGTGGGCCCGTCCAGGTGTGCGGGGGGACGCCGGGGGATAAGCTGGTGGTTCTGCTTCTCCCCTTCGGCTCCTTCGTTCCGGCCCAGCCGGCGGTTGATATAACCGTGACGGCGCGGCTCAGCGGGCTGGCCGACCTGGGTGTGCCGCTCACAGTGCGGGCGCGCGGCGGGTTCCAATTCGGCATGGATCCGCTTAAGAACCCGGCGGTCGATCCGTCCATCCTCTCCGGGTTTGTCAGCGACAGCGTTCGTCCTACGCTGTTGACTCTGACCAAGACATATATCGGCCCGGAAGACGAGACGGCCACCGGCCCGAACTTCCCAAGGCGTTACTTGCTGACGGTGGACATCGCCAACGGCCAAACCGTTGCCTCGCTTACATTGCAGGATTTCCTCCCGGACAACATGCAGTTCCTGAGCGTGGTCTCGTCTGTGCCGTTGGTGTCATGCAGCGAACCCAGCCTCATCCTGCCCGGAGGCACACTGGATTGCGACTTCACTTCGCCCGTGACGGGAGATACAGATCCAGACGATGCGACCCTCACCTTCGAGTTCTTCATCCCTGAACTCGACTCCGCGGGTGGTGTGATCCTCGACCCTGCGAGCGGCGACGATGAGATCTCTATCGACGATGCGCGCGCCGACGGGATGTGGACACCGACCGACCCCCGTGATTCAGCCGGGCCCGTGGTCAGCGATCTGACCTCCAACGATCACACCCTGACGGACAAGTCGATCGCCATTCAAAAAGGCGGCTCCCTGGAAACCGATGCAGGCGGCCCCGGCCCAACGCCGGGAGACACGCTCGCGTACACATTGGATTTCCAGGTTTCCGACTACTTCACCTTTGGCGACTTGGTCGTCACCGACGTGTTTTCAGACGGCCAGCGCCTCGACCCGGGATATGCGCCCACGCTCACTGTGAGCGATCGCGCGGGGGCGTTCGCAGGCGCGTTCACGCCCGGGCCAGGCGGCGACTTGACGGTGGACCTGAGCGAGATCGGCAACGATCCGAACCCCGCGACCGATGGGACAACGCGGCTGGTATTCGACATCTCCGCGGCGATGGTGAACTTGGGGGCGGCCGACGGTCTGCTGCAGGGCGGACGCGCCCTGGCTCCCGATGCCGGCGGGGCAATCGGAACGATCACCTACCAGACGATCATCCAGGATGCATTCTCTGATACCTATTTTTCCGGCGACCCGAGTGTGGACCAAGGCGACGTGCTCGACAACGCGGTCGTGGTCGGCGGTACCGTGCGCGATAACGCCGACCCGATCACGGTGCGGGGGACCGAAGAGGATGACAGCAGCGCCTCGACCACTATCGCCCGAGGGGAAGTAGAGAAATCCGTCTACGCCGTCCGTGGGTCGACCAGCTTCTCGATCCCCATTCAAGTGTCTGTGGGAGATACCCTCACCTACCGCATCCTGTACAGCATGCCCTCCAGTGACGTGGAGCAGCTTCACTTCCACGACTATCTGCCGCTGCCGGTGTTTCTCTCCTCCGAGATCATTACTGGGCCGGCTGACGATGTGAAGAGCGCCACGCCGCCTGCAGCGGGTCACGTTCAGTTCGGGCCCGATGACACGTTCTCCGGTATCGCCGCAGGCGGAATCTCGAGCAAGGTCCCCACCGTCAGCAACGATCCGGTCGGCAATAGCCTGACCATCGATTACGGCACGTATGACGACCCGGCCAATCGTCCTTCGGTCGTGGACCTGCTGTTCACCGTGACCATCACCGATGAACCTTTTGCCGATCGGCTGTTCCTGACCAATCTGGTTCGGCAGCACGAGGGCTCGACCAACGGCGGGGAAGACGAGACCGACACGATTATCCAGATCCAGGTCTTCGAGCCCGTGCTGCGCGTCCAGAAGGGAGTCATCGGGACTGACGCGCCGGCCGCGCCGCCCCCGGCCCCGGTGTTCACGCCGGCGAACGTGGGGTTGGCCGCTGTGACCGTGCCGAGCGCGGCCTGTCCACGCTTCACTCCTCCCAAGACGTCGGCCGGCCTGGTTACTGCTCCAATTAACAGCAATCTTGACGGACCGGACGCGGGCGACCTTGTGACCTTTGCGGTGGTTGTCGAAAACACCGGTTCTTCTACACCGGGCGCATTCGATGTGCGCATGCGCGACACGCTGCCAGCTGGATTGCAAGTCCCGGGAACCGGTCTGAACCTGTGCGTGACAAATGGTGCCGGGACGGTGCTCACGTACACGACTCTGGGCATTGGGCTGTTCGACGCGGCCGGGTGGATCCAGCTCGTCGACAATGCCCCGCCTCCTCCGGGCAGCCCAACCGGCTCCTTGGCCGCGGGGCGCGACGCGGCCGGCACACTCAACCCAACCGGCACCAACATCGCCATCCTCACCTACGACCTCGAGTTGGTGGGCACGGTACAACCGCGGCAAGCGCTGACGAACACCGCAACGCTATTGAACTATGCCAGCACAGAGGGTGGGGAGAACTTCATCCCGGGCGGGCTGACGGACCCGGCAACAGTGACGGTGGCCGCCCCACTCGCAGTCAAGACCCTTGTCTCCACTGAGATCGTGAATGTCAACAACAGCAACACCCAGGCGGTGATCGGCGAACTGGTGACCTACCGGCTCGTACTGAGCATTCCGGAAGGCGTCACCGACACGGCTTCGGTCCTGGACAGCTTGGATGCCGGCTTGGCATTCGTCGACTGCATAAGCATCGCCCGATCGTCGGCTGCGCTCACAACGACGATCGGACTGCACGACTTCTCCGAGGCTTGTAGTACCTTTACTTCGGTCGCAGGCTCGGGGAACCCCGTTACCTTCGCCTTGGGCACGCTCACCAACGCCGATCGAGATGATGCCGTCGCCGAGACAATCACCCTCGAGTATCGGGCGGTCGTGCTGAATGTGGCGGGAAATCAGACCGGGACGCAGCTGAACAACTCGGCCCAGTTCCGCTGGCAGACGGCGAGCACGATACCGGCCGCGTCGGCCCCTAACGTGACGGTGATTGAGCCGGTGTTGAATGTCGTCAAGACCGCCTACGTCAACGCAATAACCCCAGCCATCGGCGACGCGGGCGACCCGCTGGAGTACGTCATCACGCTTGGCCACGCGGGGTCGAGCACAACCGATGCCTTCGAGGTTGTGCTGACCGATGCGCTTCCGCGCGCGGGTGGAGGCACAGGCGCCTCGCTGATACAGAACGCCGTGTTGGCATCTGTGAGCGATACGGCGCTCATCATTGACGCCTCGTATTTCGTGCTCGTGGGTGATAACGCGTCTGGGTTCGTGCTGCAGACTGTGACCCCCTTCGATGTGCCGCGCGACCTGACGCGCAGCATCACGGTGAGCATCACGGGTGTCCTTTCCATCCTGGTCGAGCCGGGCACGATCAACAACGACGCGGTGGGCACGTGGACGAGCATGGATGACGACCCGGGCCAGCGCTCCACCTACAACGTCACCTCGGTTGAGCGGACGGGTGCGGGCGGGATCAACGACTATCGTGACCTGGGCAGCGACATCATCCGGGTCAACACCGGGCCGCAAAAGTCGATCGTGGCGACGTCGGAGGACCACACCCTGCTCGAGCCCGCCGGAGATGAATTGCTGGCAATCGGCGAGGTCGTCCGCTACCGGATGAGCGTCAGCCTGCCGGAAGGGACTGCCACCAACCTGCAGTTGCGCGACACGCTGCCGCTAGGCTTGCTCTTGCTCGATCCGCCGCAAGTCAAGCTCTCCTTCGCGGCGAATGTCCCTATGGGGCTGCCGCTGAACCTCTCGGGCGCCGACAATGACCTGATCCCGCCCACCTTTGTCCTGCCCGCCGCGCGTATCGCAACCTCGTTGGTTGGCAGCCAGCAACAAGTCATCTTCACGCTGGGGGACTTGATCAATAACGACGACGACCCGGACGCCGAAATCATCACGCTCGAATTCAACGCTCTGGTCGACAACTCAGTGACAGGAAGCAACGACGCCGGTGAGGACCGCGATAACGTGTTCTCGATCTGGGTTGCTGGGGTGCAGGTGGGCGCGAATTCCAACGCCGTTCTGGCGCGCATTGTCGAGCCTTCAATCACCGATTTCATCAAGGTCATTCTGCCTCCGTTGCCGCAGGATGCCGGCGATATCGTCTCCTATCGCTTGACCTTCTCGAATGCGGCCGGAGCGAACCGCACCGATGCCTTTGAGGTCGACCTGGTCGACACGCTTCCCGCGGAGCTCACCCTCAACCTGGGCTCGATCAGCGCGGTTTCGGTCGGAAGCTGCGCCGTCGGTTTGGATAGCTCGCTTTCGACAGGCAACACGGTGCATGTTCAGATCGGCGTCTTGCCTGCGGGCTGCGTGGTGACCGTCGACTATCAAGCGCTGGTTCTCAATTCGGTAACGCCGGATCTGACCATCCTGAATACGGCCTTGCTGGACTACACCAGCCTACCGGGCGCCAATGGGACCATCTCGAATGGCACCGGCTCGAGCACACCCGGCGGCGCGGGAAGCGATAGCGGCGAACGGGACGGCTCGGGCGGACAGAACGACTACTTCGACTCATCGACAGCAAGCTTCGACATCGTGCTGCCGGGGCTCGCGAAGAGCGTCGTCGCGACTTCCGCGGTTCACACCGGTACGGGCGCACACAACGGCAGCAACGCAGATCTGGCGATCGGCGAGGAAGTCACTTACGAGATTGTGGTGACGCTGCCCGAAGGCACAACGACCGCCGTGCTCACCGACGACTTGCCCGTGGCGCCGGGGCTGCTCGCTCTGATCAGCTCACGCGTAGTTTCGATCGGCGCGAACCTTTCCGGAGCCGGGCTGCCCGCTGTAGGTGCCTCTGGCCTCGCTTCCGACTTCAATCTGGTTGACGGCTACGACGATCGCGTGGTGTTCGATTTCGGCACTGTGCTCAACATGCCGGACGGTACCGTCGACGGCGCCGACCGCATCGTGGTGGAGGTTATCGCGCAGGCAGTAAACGTGCTGGCGAACCAGAACGGGGATGTACTTACCAATACCGCGACACTCAACTACGGGAGCGGGTCGCTGGCCGACACAGAGTCGGTGGACGTGGTCGAACCCGAACTCGACTTGGCTAAGTCGCCCGACGATTTCACGCCGTACTTCGGTCAGACGCTGACCTACTCGCTCACCTTGGCCCACCTCGGCACGAGCACCTCCGAGGCGATGGAGGTGGTGGGGACCGACGTTCTGCCCACAGGATTGACGCTTGTCGGGGGCAGCGTGACCACGCCGGCGGGCTGGTCTTGGTCCTACAACGTCGGCCTGCGCACTCTCACCTTCGACGTCGCCTCTTTCCTTTCTGCCGATTCGCCGGCGGTCTTCACCTACCAGGCAGTGGTCGGTGTGCCACCCGCGGTATCGCTGACTGACGTGCTGACCAACCCGGCGACAGCGCTGTGGACGTCTCTCTCTGGCCCAGATGTCGAGGAGCGGACGGGTGCGGGCGGCGTTAACGACTATCGCGACGATACCAGCGCCTCGGTCAGGGTTACTGGGGTCGACTTGCAGATCACCAAGGACGACCGCGGGGAGTCGACCGCGCCGGGCAACACGCTGGTCTACGGTCTAACGGTCGAGAATACTGGCAACACCGATGCCAGCGGCGTCACAGTCAGCGACGTTGTGCCGGCCCATACAACGTTCGCCCCCGCCGCAAGCACGGCAGGCTGGGTGTGCAGCGACCCTGATGGAGCGGGGCCACTCGTGGCGGGGGACGCGGGCAGCCCATGCACCTTTGCCATCGGGGGAGTCAATGTCGGTGCATCGCTAATCATCAACTTCGGCCTCACAGTCGACAACCCGGTTCCACCTGGTGTGGTTCAAATCGACAACGCGGCGGACGTAGCGGACGATGCGACCCACGGCGAAGACCCGACTCCGCTTGACAACCACGACGAGGATGTCACCCCGCTGGTCGCCGGACCCGACCTGACCATCACTAAGGACGACGGGGTCGACATCGCCGCCGCGGGCAGCACGCTCATCTACACGCTGACCTTCTCGAACGTGGGCGATCAGGGCGCGACGGGTGTCCTGATCCAAGATACGATCCCGGCGGACACGCGTTTCAATGCCGCCGCCAGCTCAGCGGGGTGGGTCTGCAGCGATCCCGACGGCGCGGGGCCGCTTGGGCCTGGAGACCCGGGCAGCGTGTGTTCGATTTCTCCGGACGTGGGGTCCGGGGCTGGGATTATCCCGGCGGGCGGCGCTGGCACGCTTGCGTTCGCACTGGATGTCGCTGATCCGCTGAGCGCGGGAGTCGACCAGATATTGAATGGGGTGTTCATCGAGGATGACGGCACGAACGGCGACGACCCCACGCCCGAGGACAATTCGGATGATGACTTGGATTTCCTCCTGGTGGTGTCGGAGGACTTCACGAAGACATTGACAGGCACCAGCCACATCCATACCGACAACCTCGAGGTGACGATCGGTGAGGTGTTGACTTACGAGATTCGGGTGACTGTGCCAGGTGCGGGGGCCGGTTCACTGATGCTGGGTGAGGCTGTGCTGACGGATGTGCTTCAGGCCGGCCTGGCCTTTGTGGCCTGCGACTCCATTGTCGGCGACCCGGGCTTGAGCACCAGCCTCGGGTCATTCGACGACGCCTGCACCTCGCAGGGCAACCCCGCGGTGCTCGCCGAGCCGCCGGGCGATGGATCAGACCTCAACCAGGGGCGGCGCATCGTGTTTGACCTGGGGGATGTGACCAATGCGGCATCGGGCGATGCCCTCATCAGCCTGCGCTACCGCGTGGTAGTTCTTGACGCGGCGCTGGTCGTACGCGGGGCGGGGCTGGGCAACCACGCCGCGCTGGCCTGGCAAGGAGGGGGACTCGCGACCGATGGCCCGCAGGTGAGCGTGGTGGAGCCCAGCCTGACCATCGGCAAGTCGGCGGCTCCGCTGGTGGCGCCGCCCGGGGCGATGATCACGTTCACCTTCGATATTGCGCACTCGGCTGCGAGCGATGCGGATGCGTTTGATGTGCTGCTCAGCGATGTCGTGCCGGCGGGGTTGGACTATGTGGCTGGGTCGCTACGCTGGGCAGGGATCGGCCTTGCGCCGGATAGCTTGGATGAAATCGCCGCGCCACTGCTTGTCGCCCGTTGGGCGAGCTTCCCACAGGGCAGCCTCAGCCAGATCGAGTTCGATGTGACCATGGCGCTGGCGCTATACGACCAGCGCGTCACCAACACAGCTCAGGTGGAGTGGACCAGCCTGCCTGAGGATGACGTGCAGGCACCGTTCGCGCTCTCCACCTACAACGTTTTCGCCACAGAGCGGTTCTACGATCCGGGCGACGCCGTCGACGCCTACGCGACCTCCGACAGTGTCGAGGTCTCCACGCCGGCGCTGCCGGCCACAGGTTTTGCGCCAGGCCGGATCACGCCGCTTGCGCAGAGTCCGCTGGCTCCCTACAACGAAACGGGCGGCCTCCACATCGAAATCCCGCGGCTGGGCGTGAGCCTGCCGATCGTGGGCGTGCCGCTGGGTGCGCAGGGCTGGGATCTGACATGGCTCGGCGGGCTCGCAGGCTATCTGGAAGGCACCGCCTTCCCGAGCTGGTCGGGCAACAGTGCGATTACCGGGCACGCATACTTGCCGAATGGGCGCCCAGGCCCCTTCGTGCGGCTGGCGGAGCTTAGTTGGGGTGACGAGATCATCGTGCGCGGCTTTGGCTTGCGCTTCATCTTCTCGGTGCGCGAGGTGCGCCAGGTCCTGCCCGATGATCTCTCGGTGCTGCGACACGAAGACCGTCCGTGGGTGACGCTCATTACCTGCAAGGGCTACGACGAAAGGCGCGAGGCGTACCGCACGCGTGTGGCAGTGCGTGCCGTCCTAGTGGGAACGCTGGCCGATTAGCGAGGCAGCGACGTCGAGCGATTCATCAAGCGGCGGCCTATGGCCGCCGCTTGCGTTGTCGATACCTCACGCGATCCGCCTACGGGGTCGGCAGTAGCCCCAGGCTGCCATCCGGCAAAGTAAAGGCGCTGACCGAATCCAATGTCTCAATTGTGACTCGGCTGCCCAGAAGCGGGAAGCGCGCTTGGTTCGCGGTGATGAGCTCTCCCAAGGGCAGTGTCGAACGCAGATGGTCGGGAGCCAACCCGGCAATGACAAACTCTTCCGGCCGCGGCGGAATGCGTGAAGCAAGGGCACGCAACACGCGCGATTGATAGTGGAGGGCCTCGATCGGGGACTCCTCTAGTGCGGCCAAACCCTCCGTAACCTCCTGCCCCTTGAGCGAGCGCCCGTCGAGGAACACGCCCCCCAGGCGATTGACGAGTGTGGCAAACGCCTGATTGTCGATCAGGACGATCGCCTCCGGCTCGCGGGTGAAGTACGCCTGCAATCCGTCGAGGGTCGGGTTGGCTGGGTCGCGCAACACCTCGCGCACGACGGCCGGCTGGCCGTCGGCCAGAAAGACGATCGTCGCCGGCGAAAGGCCCAGCAGGTGCGCTTGGCCGGAACCCTCAAGGGTGAGGCGCCACACGGCGAGCAGATGACCGCCGCCCTCCAGCGTGTCGTAGCCCAGGATGAGGTAGGTGGAAGTGCCCAGCGATGGGGTGGGGGCGAACAGCGCCAGACCTCCCTGACCGGCTGCGCGGCCGAGAAGCATGCCGACGACCAGGAACGCGAGGACGACCAACACGGTCAGAGTCAGACGCATGGGGTTGCGTGGAATGGCATTCATCCGCAGTCGACGGGAACTCCGCCGGCGTGTCTGCGCGCTGTGACTATGCTAGCCCAGGTGGGAGCCAAAGGCAAGCACCCGGGTCGGAGATCGCTATGCGGCGTGGCGCTCGATGCGTGCGCCGAGCTGGCGAAGCTTCTCGTCGATGCGCTCGTAGCCGCGGTCGATCTGAGCGATGTTGCGGATGACCGACCGACCCTGGGCGGCCAGCGCCGCCAAGATGAGGGCCATGCCGGCGCGAATGTCGGGGCTCTCCAGCTGCTCTCCGGCCAGCTCGCTCGGCCCTTGCACGATCACCCGGTGCGGGTCGCAGAGGATGACGCGGGCGCCCATGGCCACCAGCTTGTCGATGAAGAACATGCGGCTCGGGTACATCCAATCGTGGAACAGAACGGTGCCGCGCGATTGGGTGGCGGCGACGATGGCAATGCTCATCATGTCGGTCGGAAAGGCCGGCCAAGGCATGACGCTGATCTCGGGAATCGCGCCGCCCAGGTCGGCCAGCACCTCGAGCCGCTGCTCTTGCGGGACGAGCAGGTCCGAGCCTTCAACCTGCCAGTCGATTCCGAGCCGGCGGAAGATCAGGCGGGTCATGTCGAGCGCGGCAGGCTGGACGTGGCGGATGCGAATTCCTGAGTGCGTGATGGCTGCGGCAACGATGAAGCTCGCGACTTCGATGTAGTCGGCGCCCAGCGTGTATTCGCCGCCGTGCAGTGCCTGCACGCCTTCAATGTGCAAGACGTTTGAGCCGATGTCATAGATGTGCGCGCCGAGGTGATTGAGGAAGTTGCACAGATCCTGGACGTGCGGCTCGGAAGCGGCGTTGCGGATCGTCGTCCGCCCCTCGGCACGCACCGCGGCCATGATGGCGTTCTCGGTGGCGGTGACGCTGGCCTCATCCAGAAGAATGTCCGCGCCATGCAGTCCGTCGGCGCGCATGTCGAAAATGCGGTCGTAGGTGACGCGCGCGCCGAGCGAGGTAAGCGCAAGCAGGTGGGTGTCGACGCGCCGCCGCCCAATGACATCCCCGCCGGGCGGGGGCAATCGGATTTCGCCGCAGCGTGCGAGCATCGGCCCGGCCAGCAAGATGGAGGCGCGTATCTGTCGGCACAGGTCGCGGTCGAGCTCCCGGCTGCGAATCTCGCGCGCGGTGACTCGCCAACTGTGGGCATCCAGTTCTTCGATCGAGGCGCCCAGGCTGCGCATAAGCGCCGAGAGAGCTTCCACATCCCGTATGCGGGGGATGTTGTGCAAGATGACCGGTTCGTCGGTTAGAAGGCAGGCCGCCAGAAGCGGCAGCGCGGCGTTCTTGTTGCCCGATGGGCTGACGCTGCCTTGCAGTTGGGCTTGGCCGTCGACAATCAGATGGTCCATGTGCGGCTTCTCTGAGGCAGGAAGTTGAGTTGTGCAGCGCCCGCCCGCGGCTGAGAAATGCCCCTCGTCCCCTAACCTCAGGCGCTGGATTGGGCGAGGATTCTGACCGCCCGCGAGCTCCCGCGCCGTCATGGCGCGCTGCACGCCACAGGTTGGCGTATGTCAGCAAAGCATACCACACCTGCCGAAATGAGGCGCCCTAAGGCACGCTCGATCCGTGAAAAAAGAGCCGCTGTGGTAGAATGAACGTTCGTGAATCAGCAGAATTCGGCTCTACCCATCCTCCCCATCGGGGTCCTGAAATCGCTTTGGCGCGGCACGGAAGTCGTTACCAACCGGCCGGCGCTGTTACTGATTCCCGTCCTGCTGGATCTTGTGCTGTGGCTGGGCCCCCATGTGGGGGTGGCCATGCTCATCGATCCGATTGTCAAATTCCTTACGCAAAACCAGGGGGTTGCGGCATTGTCGGCCGAGGAAACACAAGCCGCGCTGGCCTCGCTGGCGAGCATGGCCAAGCATCTCAATCTACTGGCCGTCTTGGCGTTCTTTCCCCTATTCCCGCCGAGCGTGATGGCGACCCGGCTGCCGCTGCTCACCCCCTGGGGGCAAGCGCTCCTCATCCAAATCCAAAGCCCGCTGGCGTACATCGCGCTGATCCTGCTGCTGGGCCTGGCGGGCATGATGCTCGGCTCTGCGTTTTGGGGCTTGGTGGCGCGCGCCCTCTCCACGCCCCGCGGTGCACGCTTTGAAATACGAGAGTGGCTGCGTGTCGCGCGCAACGTGATCGTGCTGGCCGTGGGGGCGGGGCTAGGGGCAATGATCGTGGGCGGCCCGATCGTTTTTGGCGTGGGATTGGTTGGCGTATCGTCGGCGGTCCTTGGGCAGATTCTGCTGGTTCTCATGGGCGGCCTTGTCTTATGGGTCCTGATGTTCTTCGTGTTCAGTCTCCATGGAGTTGTCCTGAACAGCGAGTCAATCATGCGCGCGATGAGCAAGAGCGCCGAAGTGGTGCGCTGGTCGTACCCCTCCACGCTCAGCCTGGTGCTGATGAGCGCGCTGGTGTTGATGGGCACGAACGCGGTGTGGGCGCTCCCCGAAGAATCGTCCTGGGTCGGAGTGGTGGGAGTGCTGGGCAACGCATACACCAGCACCGCCCTGGTCGCCGCGAGCCTGATCTACTACCAGGACCGGCGGCGTTGGGTGGAGGAACTGCGCCGCTACCTGGAGGCACGAGCCCGCAAGCCGCAGCCTGTCGTTGAGAGGAATGGTGAAGCGAAGAATGGCTAAGGTTGGCAACGGAGGCTCGGCCGCATACGCCGCCAAAGATATTCAAGTCCTGGAAGGGCTGGAAGCGGTGCGCCGCCGTCCGGGGATGTATGTCGGCGGAACAGACGTCAAGGCCCTGCACCACCTGGTGTTCGAGGTGGTCGACAACTCGATCGACGAAGCCTTGGCCGGCTCATGCGACCGCATTCAAGTCATCCTGCACAAGGATGGCAGTGTTACAGTTGAAGATAACGGCCGGGGCATTCCGGTCGATATCCATCCGGAGAAGAAGAAGCCGGCGCTGGAAATCGTCATGACGATGCTCCACGCGGGCGGCAAATTCGGAGGGGGCAGCTATAAGGTCTCCGGCGGTCTGCATGGTGTGGGTGTCAGCGCGGTCAACGCGCTCTCGCGCTGGTGCGAAGTGGAAGTGCGGCGCGACGCCAAGGTCTACTCGCAGCGGTACGAACGCGGCGTGCCCGCCGGCCCGGTGAAGGCGGTCGGCAAGGCCAAGGCGGGCGAGACGGGCACGACCGTCACCTTTCGCTTCGACGAGGAAATCTTCAAGGGCGAATTGGATTACAAGTTCGATACGCTCGCCACCCGGTTCCGGGAGATGGCCTTCGTCACACGCGGCGTGACCATTTCGCTCACGGATGAACGCGACGGGCAGGAAACGTCTTTCTACTTCGAGGGCGGCATCCTGTCTTTCGTGAAGTACCTCAATCGCAACCGGGAGGTGGTCCACCCGGTGGTGGCTGTTAACCGCGAGGTGGATGGCATCGGCGTCGAGGTGGCCGTGCAATACACCGATGCCTACAACGAATCGGTGTACTCGTTCGCCAATACCATCAACACGGTCGATGGCGGCACCCACCTCACCGGGCTGCGGGCCGCACTGACTCGCACGATTAACGACTACGCCCGCAAGGCCGGGCTGCTCAAGGAAAGCGACCCGAACTTCGCGGGTGACGATACGCGCGAGGGCCTGACGGCGATCGTCTCCATCAAGCATCCGGACCCGCAATTCGAATCCCAGACCAAAGTCAAGCTGATGAACACCGAGGTGCAGACCCTGGTTCAGCAAGTGGTGGCCGAAGGGTTTGGCACCTTCCTCGAGGAAAACCCACGCGAGGCGCGGGCCATCGTGGAGAAGTGCCTGACCTCGGCCCGCGCTCGCGATGCGGCCAAGAAGGCGCGCGATCTGGTCATCCGCAAATCCGCGCTCGAGAGCCTGACCCTGCCTGGCAAACTCGCGGATTGCTCCGAACGCGACCCGGGCAAAGCAGAGCTCTATATCGTCGAAGGCGACAGCGCCGGCGGCTCCGCCAAACAGGGGCGCGACCGCCACTTCCAGGCCATCTTGCCGTTGCGCGGCAAGATCATGAACACCGAGCGCGCTCGGCTCGACAAGATCCTCGGTAGCAATGAGATCAGGTCGCTGGTCTCCGCCCTCGGCACCGGCATCGGTGAGGGGTTCGACATGAGCGGCCTGCGCTACGGGCGGGTCATCATTATGACCGATGCCGACGTCGATGGATCGCATATTCGCACGCTGCTCTTGACCTTCTTCTTCCGCTACATGGCCGCGCTGGTGGAAGAGGGCCACCTCTTCATCGCCCAGCCGCCGCTCTACCGCATCGAAAGCAAGGGACGCGGGGCGAGCGTGCGCTACACTTACTCCGATCCCGAACGCGACCGAGTCGTCAAGGAATTGGGCGGCCAGGAAAAGGTCAGCATGCAGCGATACAAGGGCCTGGGCGAGATGAATCCCCTGCAACTGTGGGAGACCACGATGGATCCGGCCAACCGCACGCTGTTGTTGGTCACGGTCGAAGACGCGGCCGAGGCAGACCGCACATTCGACATGCTCATGGGTTCGGCCGTCCCGCCGCGGCGGCGCTTCATATTGACTCACGCCCGCGACGTGCGCAATCTCGACATCTGAGGCGAGGCAGGGGCCCCCATCTCGCGCGCGCCGCCGCAGCGGTTCGCGCACGAAGGCACGCTCGCACACCGGAGTTAGAGGACCGCAATGACACTCGAGATTGGGAGCCTGGTCAACGGGCGCTATCGAGTCGAGCGTGTGCTCGGGCAGGGCGGCATGGGGGCCGTGTATGCGACGATCGACGAAAACCTCGGCATAGCGGTCGCCCTGAAAGAAAACCTCTTCACCACCGACGAATACGCCCGGCAATTCCGGCGCGAGGCAACCATCCTGGCCACCTTGCGCCATCCCAATCTGCCACGCGTGACCGACCACTTCGTCATCCCGGAGAAGGGGCAGTACCTGGTCATGGACTTCGTCGACGGCGAGGACCTGCGCCATCGCCTGGAACGACAGGGAGCCCTGAAAGAGGCAGAGGTCGTCGAGTGGGCCAAGCAAATCTGCGAAGCGGTCAACTACCTGCATTCGCAGCGGCGGCCCATCTTGCACCGCGACATCAAACCTGCGAACATCCGCATTACGTCGGATGGGCGCGCTGTCCTGGTGGACTTTGGCTTGGCCAAGATGGCCGGCACGACCACCACCGTCGGGCCGCGGGGGATGACCCCTGGCTTTGCGCCGCCCGAACAATATGGCGGCGGCCAGGTGGATGCCCGCGCCGACATTTATGCGGTCGCGGCAACGCTCTACCAGGTCTTGACCGGCGCCATGCCCGAGGATGGGCTGGACCGGGCCATGGGCTATGCCAGCCTCACCCCTGTCCGGACGCGCAATCCCAAGACCTCCGAGTGGCTTGCGCTTGCGATCGAGAAGGGGCTGGAAGTCCGTGTGGAAGACCGGTTCCGATCGGCCAGCGATTTTCACGCTGTGCTGAGCGGCGGGGGCCCGGCGGACGCCACACGTGCAGCGTCGCAGCCACTGGCCAGCGCCACAATTGCACGGCCGCCCTCGA
>Ga0315274_10001173_pt1 | contig 40722 bp, 26 predicted proteins | sample YL17G02_20_MG_FD_203700 | JGI IMG/M metagenome (GOLD analysis project Ga0315274, IMG submission 203700) | Sediment microbial communities from Yellowstone Lake, YNP, Wyoming, USA - YL17G02_20 | ecosystem: Environmental > Aquatic > Freshwater > Lake > Sediment | place: USA: Wyoming | collected...
GTAAAAACAGAACTGCAAAAACGATTTTTAACACGCCCTTTTTCATAACTTCTCACTCCTTAAAAAACATCCCTATTTCCCCACTGTGAATTGTCCGATAACATTATATCTGAAACGCTGGTTCAAAATCCAGAAAAATCCCGATATTTTTATAAAATTTATTCATTTTTTTTGTTTCTTAAAATCAGTTACGCAGCCGCTGCCAACATTATCGGTTTTTGTAAGAGTAACTTCGCAGTCCGGCGGCAAAGGGTGGAAATATGGCTATACCTTTTCAATCTGAAGTTAGTTCGTTGTTCATAGTTCGGCAGTGAAATTTGGGGACACCATACTAATTTTTTAACATTAACTCTCTCGAAGTAAGGTGTTAATCGGTTTTCTGGGCCCAAGATAACGGCCCGGTTAACTGGGTTCCGGATAACGGCATTCCGGAATCTGCGCTGCGCTTCGAGGGTCTTCGCTGCGCTTCGAGATGGCAAGAGGAGAATAAGTCAGCTGGTAACCCTATCAGAATAAAAAGAGTTTTGTCAAACACAAGCCTTAACGATTGTCTCTTGCACCGCCAAGCCAGCTGATATCTCCCCCGACGCCTTGTACTGTTTGACAACCAGTTGCAGAAAGTATGACGAGAATCAACAGGATTATTAAGAGGGCTTTTTTGACCATTTCCTTGTACTCCATGAAAGTTTCTTTTTATTTCTTATATAGTTATCGTCCTATCGCCAGCTAAAAATAAACTTATTAATTGGGATTTCCGCTATCGCTTCAGCAGAGGGCGGAAGACAAGAGGAATTGTTCATTTACGATTTACGATTGACGATTTGCGATTTGAGTTGAGATTGTCGCGATATTTTCGCGATTGGGAAAAACTGAAAAGAAGGGGAAGGACAGTTTAGTCGCTGGTCGTTAGTCGCGAGTAGATTGAGTCCGGCAAAGGCGGCACAATCTTCTTGGGTTTTGTCTGTAATTGTGTATAATTGTTCGTGCAATCCATAAACAGGTGCGTTTTAGGCGTGAAGAGAGAATGCAAACAAGGGCAACAATCAATGCGTTTTAATGAATATAGATTCCTGGTGAGGTCTGATTTATACAGGTACACAGGCAAAGTCAGAGGTGCGCTATTTTTAAAGCATATACTGAGGAACCCAGGCTTCCAATATTCTTTTTGGATTAGAACATGTGCATTTTTAGAACAAAGCAGGATATGGCGTCACGGCATTTTATTTATAGCAAGGATTATTTTGCATCGTTATACTTATAAATATGGCATTTCTATCCCATACAGCACCAAAATAGGCAGCGGGTTCTGCATAGGGCATTTCGGTGGAATCGTTGTGAGCGAGCGGGCAGTTATCGGAAAGAACTGCACTATTTCGCAGGGCGTGACTGTTGGTAAGGCAAATCGTGGAAAGAATAAAGGCTATCCTACCATAGGGGACAATGTGTATATTGGGCCCGGGGCTAAAATTGTCGGCAAAGTAAGAGTTGGTGATAACGTTGCTATAGGGGCAAACTGCGTTGTTACAAAGGATGTGCCAGATAACGCAGTAGTCGTAGGCGTTCCCGGCGAGGTAATCTCATATAATGGCTCTCAAGATTACGTGAACAGGACAGACTATTCCGTTTGAACTTGTAAAGAAACAACAGAAGAGGGCGGAGAAGTTAGTCGCTTGTCGTTAGCCGGTTGAGTGTGGGTAGTTTTAATAGATTCCTCGACTCCACTACGTTTCGCTCGGAATGACCCTGCCGCAAGCGGCAATAAGAATGCCCCCATCGCAGACTAAACATAAAGGAAAACCTTGCTATTTTTAGAAGGGCGGATACAATATGAAGGCAAATAAATAACCCCCACCACAAGAGTGGGGGGCTAAATATGTATGTAACGTTTTTGAGGTTTTGTGATGATTAAAGTTCTAATTACAGATAAACTTGCACAGGAAGGAATCGACTTACTCAATTCGATAGACGGCGTTGAGGCCGTCGTTAAAACCAAAGTCAGCGAAGACGAGCTTGCCAAGATTATCGGCGAATACGACGGCTTGATTGTCCGAAGCGATACAAAAGTTACCGCCAAAGTGCTGACTAATCCGGGGAAACTGAAGGGCGTTGCCAGAGCGGGCGTCGGAGTAGATAACATCGACGTTCCGGCGGCCACCAGGAAAGGGATTCTCGTTATGAATACGCCCGGCGGCAATACCCTCAGCGCTGCGGAGCATACGATGGCTTTGATGCTCGCAATGAGCCGAAACGTTGTCCCTGCGTGTAACAGTCTAAAGGGCGGCGCGTGGGACAGAAAAAAATATATGGGAAATCAGCTCAACGGCAAGGTGCTCGGTGTTATAGGTCTGGGTAGAATCGGTATGGCTGTGGCGAAAATGGCAAAAGGCCTTAATATGAAAATTCTCGGTTACGACCCGCTTGCTGCACCGGCTGATGCAGAAAAACTCGGTGTTGAAGTAATTGATAGTCTCGAAAGGATATTCAAAGAAGCTGACTATATCACTGTCCACGTGCCGAAAAATGAGCAGACGCTGAATATGATTGACGCCGAACAAATCAAAATGATGAAACCGGCCGTCCGGTTGATTAACTGCGCCAGAGGCGGGATTATTAACGAAGACGCCCTCTATGATGCACTTGCCGAAAAACGTATTGCCGGCGCTGCATTGGACGTTTATTCTATGGAGCCGCCTGAAAATACCCGCTTCGCTGAGTTTGAAAATTGCCTTGTTACGCCGCATCTTGGCGCCAGCACTGAGGAGGCCCAGATAGAGGTTGCCGTCGAAGCTGCTGCGAACCTTGTTGATGCTATCAAGGGCGGGGCGGTCAGAAACGCAGTGAACGCACCATCTGCTGCCGGAGCTATGCCGCCAATTGTTCGCCAGTATGCTGAGCTTGCCCAGCGGATTGGCACACTTGTCAGCACTATTTCGACAGGCCGAATCAAGAACGTCGAGGTCCAATATCGCGGCACAATTGCCGAAATGGCCGTCGAACCGGTTACTCTTTACTTTGCAATCGGCTTATTGAGCCGGCATTTCGATATACCTTTAAATATGGTCAATGTCGGTGTCCTTGCGAAAGAACGCGGCATAAGCATCGACGAAACGAAAAACACCGAGGCGAAGGACGTTGCCGCAAGTTTCAGTGCCAAAGTCGTTACCGATAAGGTCACGCGCACTGTAACCGGCTCGGTCTTCGGCCAAACACTGCTGCGAATCATCGAGCTTGACGGTTTTAAAATAGAGATGACCCCGCAGGGAGCAGTCCTGGTCATCTTTAATGACGACAAGCCCGGCGTTATCGGCGCCGTGGGAACTATTTGCGGCAAGCATAACATCAATATATGCACGATGGGTGTCGGGCAGAAACCTGAGGAGCGAAAAGCTGTTCTTGCCGTCAGTCTCGACAGAGAACCCGACGCAAAAGCCGTTGAAGAACTTGGCAAACTTGATTTTGTGAACGAAATTTATGTCTGCAAGCTGGACTAACTTTCGTAATGCGTCGTGCGTGATGCGTATTGCGTCAAACATAACAACATAATATCAGTATGGCCGAACAATTAATAATAAGTATCAGTGGGATGAGAGGCATCGTCGGCGAAAATCTTACCCCTTCGATTGCTGCCGAGTACGGCTGTGCCTTCGGTAAATTTCTGAAAAATAGACATACCGACAAAAAGGGAAAATTATCGGTGTGCATCGGCCGGGATTCCCGGTCAAGCGGCCAAATGTTAAAGTCGGCTGTAGCGACAGGATTATGCACGGTCGGAGTTGACGTGGTTGATTTAGGGCTCGTAACCACGCCTGGTGTCGGTATTATGGTAAGAGAGCTGCAATGCAACGGCGGGGTCATCATCACCGCTTCACACAATCCAATTCAATATAATGGAATAAAACTGTGTCTTGGGCATGGTATCGCTCCGCCGGTGGATGCAGCAGAACGAATCAGGCAGTATTTTTTCGATAAGCATTTTGCTCTTGTCGATTCACCTGATTACGGCAGAGTAACTTTTAATGAACAGACCGATGCCACGCACGTCGCCAGGGTTTTGGCAATAGTTGACAAAGAGGCAATCGCAGCGAAAAAGTTCAAGGCTGTTTTAGACAGTGTCAATGGAGCAGGGGGGCGGGTTACCAAAAAAATGCTTGCCGAACTTGGCTGCGAAGTTATCGCAATAAACGATGAACCAACCGGTATTTTTGCCCACAGACCTGAACCAACCGCCAGAAACTTGACCGGCCTTTGTAGAATAGTAAAAGAGAAAGAAGCCGACATCGGCTTTGCGCAGGACCCTGACGCCGACAGACTGGCAATTGTTGATGAGGCCGGAACATACATCGGCGAAGAGTATACACTTGCTTTGGCAGCCAAATACATTTTTAGCAGGAAAACCGGCAAGGCGGCAACAAATCTTTCAACATCGAGGATGCTCGACGACATTGCCGAGGAGGCCGGCGGTCAGGTCATCCGCACTGCTGTTGGCGAGGCAAACGTCGCTGCAGCGATGCTCAAACACAATTGCATCATCGGCGGCGAAGGCAACGGCGGCGTGATTGATTTGCGAGTCGGCCCAATACGCGATAGCCTTGTTGCTATTGTCCTTGTTCTGCAATTGATGGCCGAGACGGGAAAGACTGTAAGTCAGTTGGCCGGCGAAATCACCGGCTATTATATGGGCAAAGATAAATTCGCTGCAGAGCAGACACAGGCCCAGCAAATCCTGAAATTGGCTAAAAAGGCCTTCACCGATGCAAAGCTTGATACCACCGATGGCTGCCGATTCGATTTCGACGATGGCTGGCTGCACTTGCGAGCCAGTAATACCGAACATGTTATGCGGGTAATAGTTGAGGCAAAAAATCGAAGTATTGCTCAAAAATATATCGATGCGGTTCTGAGTATCCGCAGACGAGTACTGGGCTAAACCGGAAATGAACGACGACCAGCAAAAAATCGCCTCAAGACAGCTTCGAGGAGTTACATATCTTAGTATAGCGGCCAACGTTTTTCTGATTACCGGAAAGTTCATCGTAGGTTTAATAACCGGTTCGTTATCCATCCTTGCCGATGCCATTCATTCGGTATCGGATATGCTTACCGATATAGCGGTACTGCTGGGCCTTTATTTCGGCTCAAAAGAGCCCGATTCGGAACACCCATACGGGCACGGCAAGTTAGAGACACTTGCGGCCATTGCGATTGCGCTGGGCCTATTAGGCGTCGGACTCGGAATGATATACTATGCAGCACTTGACATTGCAAAGGACAATGTTACTCGTCCTCGGAACCTGGTCCTGGCAGCAGCGGTTGGCGCTATCGCCATTAAAGAAGTGGTCTATCGCGTCACAAAAGCAGTGGCGATGAAATATCACTGTCCGGCAGCACTTGCAAACGCATGGCACGACCGGGCCGATGCTTTAAGCTCGGTCGCCGTCATTGCCGGCGTAGTTGCGCAGAAATTCGGATTTAGCCACGGCGACCAGGTTGCAGCTATCGGCATCGGCGTTATGGTCGTGGTAGTTGCCACCAAGCTTATGGGGGACTGCCTGGGGGAACTAATCGAACGGGCCGTTGACCAGGCGACCATCGAGCAGATTGAAGATGTCATCAGTGCCAATGGCCAAATCCGCCAGTATCATCGGCTGCGGACCCGCACCATAGGAAGGCAGGTCTTTCTCGACGTGCACATTCTCGTCGACCCGCATTTGCACATAGCTGCCGCCCACGAAATAGCCGATAGTTTAGAAAAAGCACTGACCGAGCAGATAACACGCCCCGTTAACATTACGATTCACATCGAGCCGGACATACCGCAGATGAGAAAACAAATTTAGGGCGACGTCTGGGACACTTAAAAGGATATGGATTATAATCCAAATATGGCGACGAGAAAAGCGGCTTTTATTTATTCACCGGAGCTGGAGAAGTATCAGTATCCGCCGGAGCATCCGTTTAATACAATCCGGGCTAAAAAGGTTCGAGAAATTGTAAATTCAATGGGGCTTTTGTCGGCCCCCCGAAAAGAAGCAGCACCTGAGCCGGCTGAGAGGGTCGTTCTAAAAAAGTTTCACTCAGCGTGTTATCTGCACGTTTTGAAAGAGGCATCCGAAGGCAAATTTCACGCTGAAGCATTAGGTATGGGAATCGGGACGCCGGATTGCCCGGTCTTCGAGGGATTGTATGAAGGAGCGGTCCTGGCAGCCGGTGGGACGCTGGTGGGTGCAAAGCTGATACTGTCGGGCGAGGCAGATGTGGCGTTTAATCCATCGGGCGGGTTTCATCATGCGAGGCCTGAACGGGCATCGGGATTTTGCTATATCAATGATGTTGCGCTTGCGTGTATGATACTGGCGGAAGAGGGGAAACGGGTTTTATACCTGGATGTGGACGTTCATCACGGCGACGGGGTCGCATACGCTTTTTATGGCCGGCGAGACGTTATGACTATATCATTGCACCAGAACCCGAGGACACTATTTCCGGGAACGGGATTCGAGGATGAAATCGGCAGCGGGGAAGGGGAGGGCTACTGTGTAAATGTTCCTCTGCCGATAGGCACTTTCGACGAGGCGTATATGAAGGCATTTGAGGCGCTGGCACTGCCTTTGATTGGAGCATTCGAGCCTGATGTATTTGTTTTTGAGCTTGGGGCGGATGCTCTTGCAGGCGACCCTCTTGCACATCTGTGTCTGACCAATAATGTTTATGCCGAGGTCATCGGCCATCTGTTAAGTTTTGAGAAACCAATCCTTGCGACCGGCGGCGGGGGGTACAATGTCGATAATACCGTGCGGGCGTGGGCGCTTGCGTGGAGTATTTTTGCCGGCGGAGAAGGGCAAGAGAGCTTGCGGGACAAAGCAGCGGCGGTAAGTGAGCCGCAGCGTGAAGCAGTAATGCCTGTAATAGAGGCAACAATAGAAGCAGTCAAGGCAAATGTTTTTTCCTTTCACGGTCTCTGAAATTGGCGTTTGGCGTATCCGGCATCCATTATCATCAGAGCTACGGCAAGGCCTCTCCGGCTACGGCACGCTCCGCCGTGACGAGCGCCTTGACGAGTCTGTTCGCTACCAAATTTGCAGGATAACGTTGATTTCCGAAACATTATTATTATAATTGCGTAACACAAATATTGTGAGAATGTGATGCCAAAAAATATTGAATCCATTATGAGTCCGAGGTCAATTGCCGTGGTTGGTGCGACGAACCGGCCTGGCAGCGTAGGTCTTGCGGTGTTTCGCAATATTTTCAATGCGGGGTTTGAAGGGGTCCTTTATCCGGTCAATCTCAAGGCGAAATCCGTCCAAAGCGTAAAGGCATATCCTGCGTTGATGGATATCCCTGATGAAGTGGACCTGGTGGTCATTATTGTTCCTGCTGAGACTGTTTGCTCTGTGATGGGGGAGGCGGGCAAGAAAGGGGTCAAAGGTGCGATTGTGATTAGCGCCGGATTCAGGGAGATAGGCGGCAGGGGAGTAGAGCTGGAAAATTGCCTGAAAGAAGCGGTCAGGAAATACGACATCCGTCTGGTAGGCCCTAACTGCCTGGGAGTTATCAATAACAATGAGAAGGTCCGGATGAATGCGAGTTTCGCCACTAAGATGCCAAAAGCAGGGAACATTGCCTTTATTTCGCAGTCGGGAGCGCTTTGCACTGCGGTACTCGATTATGCGGAAGGCAGGAACATCGGATTCTCCAAATTCGTCAGTTTCGGAAACAAAACAGATGTAAATGAGACAGATTTGCTCCGTTATCTCAAAGACGACCCTGATACGGATGTAATTTTGATGTATCTGGAAGACATTACCAACGGTCGAGAGTTTCTTGAGACGGCGCGGGAGATTACGTGGGAGGCCCATAAGCCGATGCTGGCCATAAAGTCCGGTCGTTCTGCTGAAGGTGCTCGTGCTGCAGCATCTCATACGGGTTCACTGGCCGGGTCCGACAGCGCTTATGATGCTCTTTTTTACCAGAGCGGCATCCTCAGGGTGGAGGGCGTCGATGAGCTTTTCAACCGTGCCATTGCTTTTGCCAAACAGCCCATACCGAAAGGTAACCGCATTGCCATTGTTACAAATGCCGGGGGGCCTGGTATTATGGCTACGGATGCCGCCGTTCGGCACAATCTGGAAATCGCCACTTTTTCTGAAAAAACAAAGCAGGAGTTGAAAAAAGTACTTCCGCCAACCGCCAGCATTAAGAATCCTGTTGATGTGATTGGCGATGCCACCCACGAGCGTTATGAGGCGGCCATTCGCTATGTCCTTATGGATGAAGATGTGGATGGTGCCATTGTAATATTGGCTCCGCAGGCGATGACCGATGTTCTCGAAACAGCAGAAATCGTCCCGCGAGTGGTCAAGGGTATTGACAAGCCGGTGCTCTGCTCGTTCATGGGTATTGTGGATGTTTCCGAGGGCGTCCAATACCTGGAAAAGCACAATATCCCCAACTATGCTTTTCCTGAGGCGGCAGTGAGGTCGATGGCCTCTATGGCTTTTTACGGAAAGCTCCTGAGTCTCGACAGAAGAGAAGTGCGGAGAGTGACTGCAGACCGTGACACTGCCAGTGCGATTATAAAAAAGAAACTGACCGGCAGGGACAGATATTATATGTCTGAAAAAGAAGCAAACGAAATACTTCAATGTTACGGGTTTCCGGTTTTAAAGAGTGTTCTGCTGAAGGATTTATCTGAGGTAGATGAAGCAGCGGAGGGGTTTGCTTTTCCGGTTGCTATGAAAATTTGTTCCCCTGATATTGTCCACAAATTTGATGTTGGAGGAGTTCGGCTGAAAATCAAGACGAAAGATGAAGCACGAACAGCCTTTGAAGAAATTATTGAAAATGTAAAGAAGTTGAAGCCCTCAGTAAAAATCGATGGTGTCATCATAGAGCGGATGGCCAAGGGCGGAGTGGAAGTTATTCTTGGGGCAGTGCGGGAGCCGAAGTTCGGGCCAATTTGTATGTTCGGTCTTGGGGGAACATTTGTTGAAGCAATGAAGGATGTAACTTTCCGATTAGCTCCTATGTGGGAAATCAGTGCAGAGATAATGATACAAACTATCAAAGCATACAGTATTCTCAAAGGCGTTCGCGGGTCACCGCCTTGCGATATCGATGCCATCAAAGATTGCGTTCTTCGACTTTCTCAGATGGTCACTGAGCACCCTGAAATTGCAGAACTGGATATCAATCCACTGATTGTGTATCCTCAAGGAGAAGGATGCGTGGTGGCGGACAGCAGGATTCTTCTGAAAAATCCAGAGTGACGTCCGACGATTCGTTAAGACCTGGTTAATGTTCTTTTAGGTAAGTTCAAAAGCAAGTGCGCAAACGGCTCTTAATACGCCTGAGAGGATTCGAACCTCCGACCTTCGGTTCCGTAGACCGACGCTCTATCCAATTGAGCTACAGGCGCAACAGCCCATACTCCAGATTAAAAAGGCCTCTGGCCAAATCTGTACTTAATCTTACAACCGGCAGCCAGATATTTCAAGAAAATTAAAGCTGAACCATATACTTTCCTGAGATTCCTAAGGCTTGATTTAGCCAATTTTCTTGACCTGTTGTCTTGTTTCAAATATCATTGTTTGCAAAAAGAAAAGCAAATTTGAAGGGTACGAAGAAAGTGAGAGTAAGTAAACGAGCCCAGGCGGTGCCGCCTTCGGCAACTATAGCTGTTACTTCGCGGGCGAAGGAATTGAAAGCCAAAGGCGTGGACATAGTTGATTTCGGTGCAGGCGAACCGGATTTCGATACGCCTGATTATATCAAAGACGCAGCGATAAAAGCTCTCAAAGCTGGGCAAACGAAATATACTGCTGCGTCAGGCACAGTAGAGCTTAGGACAGCTATCGCTGAAAAACTACAAAGAGAAAACGGTCTCAAGTACACGCCTGACCAGGTTATTGTCAACATCGGCGGCAAGCACGCGGTCTATGAGTCGATGCAGGCAGCACTCGACCCCGGCGATGAGGTCATTCTGCCCACTCCGTATTGGGTGACATATCCGGAGGCGATAAAGCTTGCCGGCGCTGCGCCCAGGATTATTCAAACCGACAAAGTCAACAGCTATAAAATCACACCGCAGCAGTTGGAAGAAGCTATCACTGAAAAAACCGCTATGCTGGTAATTAATTCTCCCAACAATCCCGGCGGGTTTACCTATACGCCCGAAGAACTGACTGGACTTGCGAAGATTCTTGAAGGAACAAAAGTGGTGGTGCTTTCAGATGAAATTTATGAAAAACTCATCTACGGCAAAACCAAATTTGTCAGCTTTGCTTCATTAAGCGATGACGCCTATAATAGAACCTTAACCATCAATGGCTTCAGCAAAACTTTCTCAATGACCGGTTGGCGTATGGGCTATACCGCAGGGCCGTTGGAAGTTATAAAAGCAATGGGACGTTTGCAAGACCATATGACATCCAATCCCGTAACCTTTGCTCAGGATGCAGCGATTGCTGCATTTGGCGACGATGGTGGTGCTGTGGAAAAGATGCGGGCAGAATTTGAGCGTCGAGCCAAATATATGGCCCAGCGACTAAACAACATCGAAGGTGTGGAATGCAGCGAACCTACCGGAGCTTTTTATTGTTTTCCTGATGTTTCGAGCCATTATGACCGAACTATCAATGGTGCGGAAATCGGCGGCAGTATGGACTTCGCAAAAGCACTTCTGGAGCAGGCCAATGTTGCCCTTGTGCCGGGCCTGCCGTTCGGCTGTGATGGAAATGTGCGTTTAAGTTTTGCTTGCTCGATTAAACAAATTACCAAGGGATTAGACAGGTTGGAAAAATGGCTCAGTCAATAACCCCCATTAGAAATTCCAGAGAGGGTAAGAATATAGTGGAAAAACTGAAAATTTCTAACGAGGTAAATGCCAAAAGACGCTCTGCTTTATCCGGCTGGCCAATGATACTTGGCTGGCTGGCAATGCTCATTTTTGCCTTTCACGCCAGCACACATATGGTTGGTGCCGGCGATACCTGGGTTGCAATGGCCTCCGGTCGGCATTTTATCAATCACGGTGTTAACACCGTCGAACCATTCAGCGCGAATGCACACAAAGCGGGTCCAACAGAGGAGGAAATCAAAACCTGGCCAAACTGGGCACAATGGATTACGCATAAAGTCGGCATCAAAACAGTTAAATACTGGCATCCGACCGGCTGGGTCAACCAAAACTGGCTGACACATGTTATTTTTTACTGGCTGACACATCTGTCTCCTTTCGCGGACGCCAAGACTTTTTCATTCAATACGCTGGTCTATTGGAAGTTTGCGATTTATATAATTACCGTGATTTGTGTTTACTACACCGGTCGATTATTGGGGGTTAATCCAGCTTTGTCGGCAGTGTTTGCCTGTTTTGCGATGTTTGTGGGGCGTTCCCTCCTTGACATTCGCCCCGCAGGTTTCTCAAATCTGCTGGTTGCTGTCTTTCTGCTTATACTTGTCCTTGCCACGTATCGAAGCATATTATATATCTGGCTCATTGTCCCGCTCACTGTTTTCTGGTGTAATGTTCACGGCGGGTACGTTTATGCGTTCATAATGCTCGTGCCATTCGTGGTTCTGAACCTTCTAACGAGTATCTCTAAAGGAAGGTTTGTTTCTATCGGTCTAAAAGGAGTATATCATACCATTGCCGCCGGTTTTGTTGCTTTTGTTGCGGTGATTGTGTTCAATCCTTTCCACCTTACCAATCTCACACATACTTTCGTTATCAGCTTCAGTAAACACGCTGAGATGTGGCGTACTGTCAACGAGTGGCATCCGGCTTTTGCATGGCAAAATCCCGTGGGTACGGGTTTCCCATTTTTAGTTCTTTTTATTTTAAGTATTGGTTTGACTTTTTTTTGGCTCTTCAGCTATTTCCTCAAACCCAAATTGCTGAAAGCGCCAAAGGATGAACTTGAGGCACAGGAGAAGCTATTCAAGGCTCTATCGACAATCTTCGGCTGTGCAGCCGCTGTATTTATATGTTGGGTTACATTTATTTCTTTTTTTTTCGTTGAAGCTGATGCAGCGAGTTTGCTTTTGTGTGCTGCGTTTGTGTGTATCCTGCTGCTCAGTATTTACAAGAGTGTTCATTTCATTTATTTGGCAGTTGGCTTAACGTTGCTGGCTATGTGGTCCGGTGATGCTGGTGCCAACTATTCCGGCAGATATATCTATTCGTTTGTTATACTGCCGGTGTATGTCATACTGCATATTTTTGTTTCGCTGTTCTCGAAAACTGTTAAATTCAAACCAAAAAATATTGCTTTTGTTGTTTTGGCAGCCATTGTTTCGTTGTTGTTAATGATTCTTATCTTTAATCCTTTCAAGTTTAAAATGCCTTTTTTGAATGCCGTGAAGCAATTTTTAGAACTGCGTCGGCCATGGGGCCCCGAGTATGAACGTAACCTTGAAATAACCTATGAGCACTTGTTTGGTGTCCTTTATATTGTGAACATTGGTTCGATTGTTATTTGGTTAGCACTCCCTTACTTGCGAAAATTATTTGGTTTGCTTCCGAATAAAATCCGCGAAGACTCCCAAATCGTTCAATACGAGTTGTCTAAGATTGATTTGCCGTTAATGGCCGTTGTTGCCCTTACCACCTATATGGCCTATCGTTCCCGTAGGTTTATACCGATAGCAGCTATCGCAGCCTGCCCGATTATAGCAATGTTTATTGACCAGATGACCCGCACAATCTCGGCCGCACGTAATTTCTACAAGTACCGTTCCCTCTCTGTCAGCCCGGTGCCATATAACCTCCAATTGTTTTTTATCTTTGCTGCCGCCGTTGCGGTTATGGCTTTTGGTATCTCGTGGGGACTTAAATTCAAGCGTGTTTATCTCGACTGCTGGCCAACTGATGCGAAATTAAATTCCATTTTTATGCGGATGACGGCCTCGCATGTCAAACCATTTGACGCCTGTAAGTTTATAAAAGATAACAAGTTAAAAGGGAAAATGTTTAATTACTGGACCGAAGGCGGTTTCATCGCCTGGGGCCAAGAGCCTGACCCGAACACCGGCCGAACTCCTCTGCAATTATTTATGGACGGCAGGGCACAAGCAGCTTATGAGCCGAAAGTTTACCAGACCTGGTCCACTATTATGTCTGGAGGCCCAATCGTCCAAAGTGCTATGATAAGAAAAACCGCTCCTGATTATGCCAAAGTCGGCCAGTGGATAGATGAACAGCTGAAAAAATACGATGTCTGGGTAGTCTTAATACCCCTATCCGACGCAGAAGTATATAATGGGCCTTTCGTAAGAGGCCTTGAACGTAATCTTAATTGGCCTCTTGTCTTCTTTAATAACACAGAAAAACTCTTTATTGATGTAACAACCCCACAGGGCAAGGAGCTTTTCGAGGGCATATTTAACGGCAAAACACTCTACCCCGATGAGTTTTCCAAAGACCTTATCATTGCCTATAACATTGTAGGCGGTACCGCAAAGAAACAAGGCCTTGATTTTGCCATCAAAGCCTTCAATTTATACCCGTCGCAAGCCCCAATGCAGATAATTCTGCCTCTTGCTCAATACGCTGAGCTGCAACCTTTTGTAAGTGATTTCTGCAAAAATTATTTCGACGAATTCGCAAAAGATAAGGGTCTTTATGCAAAACAGGATGGCTATTTCAATAGAATCTGGGCCGCATTGCTCACAGGCAGATATTTGCGGGAAAGTGCTGCAAAACAAGGAAACACCGAACTTGTGCAATTTTATGACGCCAAAATGAAAGAGTATCAGAGTGAACAGGAACCATTGCAAAAAAAGAAGAGGTGGTAACCTGTGATAAAAGATAAATTGCCGGCTAAGCTCGTTGATTCAAACCAGAAAGCAGCTGTTTCTATCAGTGTTTTTTTTCCTTGTTATAACGAACAAGACAATGTTGAGCGCACCGTGGAACAGGCACTTGCTGTTCTAAGGAAACTTAACGCTGACTTTGAAGTAGTTATCGTTGACGACGGCAGTTCCGACGCCACCGGGCAAATCGCCGATGAAATCTCCCGCCGAGACAGCAGAGTAAAAGTGGTGCACCATCCCAGTAATCTCGGTTATGGGGCCGCATTGCAGTCTGGATTTAAAGCAGCCACCAAAGAACTTGTTTTTTATACCGATGGTGACGGCCAGTTTGATATCAACGAAATGCCGCTGCTGCTGCCGCTGACAGAGCGGTATGATATTGTCAGCTGCTACCGCCTGAACCGTCAGGACTCTTTTATACGAAAAATTAATGGCTGGTGCTGGACGAAATTAGTTTGCTTGATGTTCAATATAAAAATCCGTGACATCGACTGCGCTTTCAAACTGTATAAAAGGGAAATCTTTGACAATATTCAAATGTCAAGTTTGGGTGCTCTCATAAGTGCTGAGGTTCTCGCTCGAGCAGCCCGCAAAGGCTATTCTATTACCCAAAAAGGAGTGCATCATTATCCACGAACAGCCGGCGTACAAACCGGCGCTAATTTAAAAGTAATTCTTCGTGCGTTCAAAGAGCTGTTCAAACTACGCAGCCAAATTCTAAGCGGAGATTGATAATTGAGGCACGATACGCAATACAAGGTATGAACGAAGAGAAGGTCAATTTGTTCGTCTACGGCTCACTGCGGGAGCCCGGAATATTCAAGTCGGTTAGCAGCCTGGGCTTTACTATCGACAGGTCACGGACCGACGAAGAAACCCTTTTGGCTGAGCCAGCTTTATTGCCTCGCTATCGAAAAGTAACGCCCGACAACGTTTATTTCTATGCCGTGCCGGACGCATCTTCAAAAATTGAAGGTTTTGTTATTTACGGAGTTTCTCCCTCCGCAATAGCCGAAATCGACAGATATGAAGGCAAACGCTATGACAGGGAAACCGTTCACGTCAATACCGCAAGGGGACTGGTCGAGGCACAGGCATATCTGGCCACACACGAGTCAATGAAAAAACACTTCGGCGACAGATTCCACGTCAACCTGATACATGAACTGTGGCTGCGAAAACGGATTGAAGAGTTTATAAAGAAACACACCCGCCCCGGCGAAGAAACCACCGATGCCAACCTCGAACGCCGAGCAGAAAGAGAGCTGCTGGCGACCACCGAACGCGACCTGGTCATAAGTCACTACCGCAGCGATGCCGTCAGCGACTATTATCTCGAGCACGAACTGGACCGTCCCAGGCCGAGCATAAAACCCCTTCGCGACGAACCGAATGTTACGTCCTTTGTCAAAAACTACTTGGCGCTGGTCATAAAACAGGTCATTCTCAATCAGCTCGATGAAAGAATTCAGTCCCAATGCCGCTTTGAGCTTGAGCATATGCGTACTTCCGAAAGATACTTCAAACGCTCAGTCAGTCTTCTTATCGCTTTGCAGATGATAAACACCGGCGCTGTAGAACTGATTATCGATAAAGCGCTCAAGGCAATGCCATACCAAAAATACGACCTTATCGACTACGTCAAATACGCTGTCCAGGCAGCCGACAGCATATTCGATTCGCGCGTGGCTTACTCGCATCTTGAGCGTGTTCGCGCCAACTTCCACCCGGGTCTTATACCACTTGGAGCCGAGATTGAATTGAGCAATTTGGGCCCTGCTGCTGTTGGGCCGCAGAGAAGCATCCAGAAAAAATTTGACCCGATATACGATGGTTTCAGATATTTCCACGATTTTTGCTTGGATGTTTTGTCCTGGAAACTCGGCGGATACATTGACGACCACACCGGCGCAACTGACCAGGCACGCCGCTGTGGTTTTTTGGAGCTGGCGCCGGGCAGACTAAATATCGCTGGAGAACTATCTCGACCGGCAACTGCAGACCCCTGGCTTCTTAATCAGTTAATACACGAGATTACTGCTTTCTATAACGTCCGCCCACATAGTTTGCATCTTTCCTTTCAACTTCGAAAAAATCAAATCGGCCGCCAAAAAGTTCTCCCATTGGATTTCGTCAAGTGCCTGCTTGCACTCGGCGGCGGTTTGCAGAAGAAAAAGACCGGCAGATTATGGATTTCAAGAATGGGCTATGATGAAATAACCCAGCGCAACGACGGCGAAGAACTTGTCTTCGCCAGAACCAGCAAACGCAGATGGTATCTCGGTGAAGACGAAATTGCCGACAAACCTCCTGCTCAGGCCACCGCATACATCCAGCAGTATAAGTTCATTCGTCTGGAAGGAAGAGCCAATTATGAGCCGTTAATCTTGTGCCTTAAAGGCCTCCAGCTGGCCTATAACCCGGCGGATTATTTAAGTGCGGAGCAGCTCAAGAGGAGCAAAAGATTACAGCAGCAATATGAGGATTTAAAAAAATGGGCTGCTGCGCCTACAGAAATCAGTCCGCAAATAATAAGCAAATTCTTAAATACCGTCCAGGATGGCTTAATGAATGAAAGGCACCGCCGTCCCGCCCACAAACTGCACTATATCGATTGGGCACTAAATGCCATTGATGTACAACTGCAAATGTTCAATAAGCAGCTCAAAGAATCGCTTAACGCTTCTTAATCGTTTTGCGAACCTGTATGGTACAGTTCAGCACGCTGGTTCGGTCCAACTGTAATCTAATGCCGGATTTCCCATTTAACTCGTGACAAACAAACAGGGCTTTGATAGTATACGGCTTATGGAGACCATTTAGAAGAAACTGTACAAGGAATACACAAAGAAGGTATTGCATGATGGCTAACGGTCATTTACAACAACGGTTGAAATCAATATTCATCCGAAACAAGTTCTGCTTGATGTGCCTTGCTATTTTGCTGATAGGAGGCGGAATCTGGGTATGGGAGGGCAAAATTAAGGACCGTGTTATTCCCAAAAATTTCGGTGTGGTGCAGGAAGGTCAGCTCTATCGTAGCGGCCTTATTTCTGCGTCACTGGTGAAAAAGGTCCTATTAGAATACAAAATTAAAGTCATCATCAACCTAACAGCCGATTCACCGGGCCACCGCGACCGAATAGCGGAAAAGCAGGCCGCTGCCGAGCTGGGTATCGAAAGATTAACGTTCCCGCTGCAAGGTGATGGCACAGGTGACATTAACAACTATGCCCGAGCCATAGCGGCAATAGTCCAGGCAAAGCAGGAGCACAAACCAGTGCTGGTGCACTGTAATGCAGGATTGCGACGCACCGGCGGAGTGATTGCTGCGTATCGGCTGCTGGTCGAGCAGAAGGCCCCATCTTTTGTCTATCGCGAGTTTACGTGTTATGATTGGAATCCCTGGAACGATACAACGTTGATGAAGTATGTCAACAGTCATATGGAAGAACTGGCTGTGCTGCTTAAGAAAATGGGTGTCATTAGTAAGATCCCCAGCCCACTCCCTGTCTTGGGACCCTTATATATTACCAATTCAGGAACCGACCGAAATGTATAAATAGGTTCATTAAGACTGTACGGGATGGTTTAACGAATGAAAGGCACCGTCGTCCCGCTCACAAATTACACTATATCGATTGGGCACTAAACGCTATTGATGCACAACTGCAAATGTTCAATAAGCAGCTCAAAGAGTCACTTAGCGATTCTTAATTGTTTTGTTTCTTTGTTGTTTTATATTCAGCTGATATATTTTTCTTTTTTTTAACTTCTCTATTGCGAACCTGACTACTTCGTTATGGTCAAATGCCAAATCTTTCGGCAACTTTTCTATATTAAACCATCGCACCTTTGCCGCATCGTCACCCGCTTTTAACTTGTTCCGTCCCTTTGTTGCAATTCCCATAAATACCACTGTAATTACTCTTCCCCTTGGGTCTCGGCCGACTCTGCCGAAGGTATGAATCTGTTCCAGCGGCACACCCACCAGCCCCGTTTCCTCCGCCAATTCTCTGGCCACAGCGTCGTCAAGCTCCTCATCGATATTAACAAATCCGCCGGGCAGGGCCCATTTGCCTTTGAACGGCTCGTATTTGCGATTGACCAGCAGCAGTTTAGCTTTGCCTGCGAAAAACCCAAACACGGCAGCGTCAGCCGCAGCCATCGGCCTCGGCCAATCATAAATGTATTTACCCTTTTTAGCCATAGTTCACAAATCCGCCTCTTGCTGTTTACTAATTCGTAACTGACAATTTAATAATTCAACAGTCGATAATCAATAATCAATTGCTCAAAGTTTCTTTATTGCTTACAATGACCTGATTATGGTTTTTTCGGAGAAAAATTCCGCTAAAAACATTGAGGTCGCTTCGCTCAGACTTGGCAACGGTTGGAGCGGCAGGGTAGTGTTATCAGACCCATCAGGTGGCTTAGCTACAGGCAGGAAGTTTTCGATGACCGATTGGATTAAGTGCCTCTCACAGCCTCATCTGCTGTTCGAAAATGTCGGGAAAATCCTGAAAACTGAAGGCCAAAACTGTGTCGCTGTGAAAAACCTTACAATAGGAGACAGCCAACTGAAAGTAGTCGTCAAACGCCACTATCCCGGAGCCGGCCTGCGACAATTCTTTCGTTCGTTTCAACGAGGCAGGGCACTGCGAAACTTCGATACCGCTCTCAAATTACTGAGCCGTGGCATCCCGACAGCAGCTCCCTTTGCCGCTTTGCATAAAAGACGCACTCCTTTTACCGAGCAGAGCATCTATATTACCGAATATTTCGAGAACAGCCCTAATTTGCATACTTTTGCGTCTGAACAATTGTTAAAAAAACAGGAGGAGCAATTTGCGATAAAAAAGCAGTTGTGCTATCAGCTCGCCACCATATTGGCAATGCTTCATAAAAATGGCCTATGGCACAGGGATTCAAAGGCGACTAATTTTATCGTTTGCAAAAGCATCGAAGGTAAATGCAAAATATTACTTGTCGATGTGGATGGAATAAAGCCGTATTTTTTGCGGCGCAGAAGCCGCCAATTTCGCTCCCTGTGGCAGCTTGCCGCCTCGCTCCTTTCTGTATCTGCAGTTAACCGAACAGATTACTTTCGAACCTTTACGACTTATAGTAATCTTACAGGCCTTGAGCCTTCGCATCGCCGCAGGATTTTCCGTGAACTATCAGATAGGGCTAAAGCTAAACGTCTGCATTCGGCGCTGAAAAACATTCTGATAATCAAGCCCAGCTCGCTGGGTGACATAGTTATGGCCTTGCCGGCCCTTTCGGCCTTGCGCAAAAGCTTTCCTGAGGCGAAGATTAGCTGGTTTATCCGGCCTGAATTTGCACCGCTTCTTAAAAATCATCCACATTTAACCGAAACAATTCTTTTTGACCGTAAGTTTCTCGGCCAAGCCTGGTTTAATCCGCGTGCATTGGCTTCTTTGCTGTCGCTTATTTGGCGACTTCGCCGCAGCAAATTCGACGCCGTAATCGACCTGCAGGGCCTTTTTAGAACCGCTTCCTTAGCGTGGCTGTCCGGCTGCAAAAAACGTCTCGGAATGGCAGATGCCAGAGAACTCGCCCATATCTTTTACACACATAAGGTTAAACATAACCGAGATTGTATTCACCTTGTCGACTACTACCTAAAAATAATCCAGACCGCCGGTGCTTTGAAGACGCAGGTGCAGTTTTTGTTGCCGGTGGACCCTGCTGCCGCCGATGCGGTTAATAGGTTACTGAAAACTAAAGGCATTGAACCCAACAACTATGCAGTTTTTGTCCCCACTTCCGCCCACAGGGATAAATGTTGGCCGGTTGAGCGTTTTGCTACTTTGGCTGATAAAATTTCATCACAGTTTCATCTTTCTATAATTGCCACCGGAGCAGCTTCTGAAAACAGTGCCGTAGAAAGGTTAAGAAATATAGCTAATGTCTCGATAGCAAATTTCGCAGGTGTAACTTCTATCAGTGAGCTGGTTGCTCTGCTAAAAGCCGCCCGGCTGGTAGTAAGCAATGATACCGGCCCGGGCCACATAGCCGCCGCTTTAGGTGTGCCGGTTGTGTTGATATTCGGCCCGACCAATCCCGCCAGGGTGCATCCATATAACCGGCCCGAATGTGCAGTTGCGGTTGAACCCGACGGCAGAGGTTTCAACGCCGACAGCGCCGACCCAAAACACGATATTAAAGCCATAACGGTTGATGAGGTTTATCAAAAAGTATGTGAGCAACTGAATAATCGCTCGAAACTCGAATTGTCGTAATATTCTTACGTAACGTAATACCAAGGGCGGAAATGCTCATTCGTAAACGGAACGGAATCGAATTGGGGGGGTAATTTGACAATCTCAATTGCCTCTTGCGAATTATCCGCAAGCCTTTAAGTTGTAATGCGGTTGTAAGTGCGCCAAGGAAACCGATGAGACCAAAATGTCTCATCAGATAGTTTTAGCTTGAAATGAAGACGAAACCGTATTTTTGCGAATATTACTGCGCGTTTGGGCTAAAAACGAGGTTTTGAATCATAAGTCCGGGAAAATCTGGAAAATTTTCAATAAAACCCAGATTTTCTGCATTTATTACTTGACATTACGGGGGGAGGGGGAGGTAGAATCTACGAACTTGAGTAAGTCCGTTATCCGGGCTTGCAAGAAAGAAGAAGAGTGAGAGTGATGAGAAGAAGGAAGGAGAGCGTTGGTTTTGTACTCATAGTCAGAATGAGTATCCCCTTTCTATTTCCCTCAACATCAGCCCTCACTGCTTGATGTCTATTTATTAAACTTATTTTTGGAGGAAAAGAGATGAAAAAAGCAAGAGTCTTGGCAGTTATTGTGTGTATGATGGCAGTAGTAAATTTTGCTTCGGCTGACACCATACAAGGAATTAACGTTGATTTTGTAACTATCGGCCATGCGGGCAATGCTGGGGATACCAGAGTTGAAGCGTATCCGAGTGGCAGTGGTGCGGTCGGCTATAATTACCGTATCGGAACAAAAGAGATAACCGTCGACCAATGGCAGACAATAAGTAATGCCGCAGGTATTGAGGGTACAGGATATTGGAGCGGCAATCAGCCGGCAGCTTCTATTTCCTGGTATGATGCGGCTCGATTTTCTAACTACCTGACGACCGGAAATACCGAGGACGGCGTTTACAAGTTTTCGGGCGGTTTGCTGACGGATATTATGGGTCACGAGCAAGCCGGTTCGACCTATGGCATAGCTTATTTCCTGCCCACCGAAAATGAATGGTACAAGGCCGCGTATTTCAAACATGACGGCAGCGGTTATTCGACTTATGCCAATGGCGAGGAGGCTATTCCGGCTGCTGACAATGGCTGGAACTACGATGGCGGCGACTATAGCACGCCTTGGGATGTCGGTAATGTCGGCACAGCTACACAAGAACAGAACGGCACGTTTGATATGATGGGCAATGTCTGGGAGTGGAACGAGACGCTGATCGGTTCCAATCGCGGTATTCGCGGTGGGTCGTACGGCTGCTACGACTACCAACTGAGATCGTCCCACCAGTACGACATGTACCCATCCTACAGGAGCGTCGTTGGAGGGTTAGGGTTTCGTGTCGCCTCCGTCCCCGAACCGGCCACGCTTTTTCTGCTCGGCCTCGGTGCGGTGATTTTAAGAAAACGTAAAAAATAATAAGCATTTATTCTCTAACCCCTAACGGCCTGCGACTAACTCGCCTCCGCGATAAGCGGGATAGAATTTCAATCAAAAGCGCAGGTACCTAAACACCAAAAATGCCAAAATCGAAATTTTTTTTACCCCTTTTCTCACATCGAGTTACGAGAATCGGGAATCGAGAATCAAGAACCTTTTTCGCATCAAACGCGCATTTTCGCCCTATTAAGAAAGGGACGTATTCTAAACATTATGAAAGACATGAAACAACAAAACACGGTTAATTTAGGCAATATTTATTTAAGTAATCAGTTTAATCTGTGTAATCTGTGGTTAAAAATCAACTTGCCGCGGCGAAGCCTTTTGGCGAAGACGGGTCAATCAAAAATAACAAATTATGCAAAACAAAGCCAATTTTCGAAAAAGTCAAATGTTTATAACCGTAGTTTCGACAATGAATTATAACGAAAAACTAACAATGGACACTTGGTCAAAACAAACCCAAACAAAGCCAACCTGCCCTGAGCGAAGTCGAAGGGTCTGTGTTGAGTGGTTACGACCCCATCTTACTGATAACTTCGGCGCATCTTTCACAAATATCAGTAAATTTACTGTTCTTGCCGACGCTTGGCCAATAGTTCCAGCATCGCTGGCATTTTTGATGAGCGCTCTTCTGTGCAGAGGCCGTTGTTTCAGGTGCGCCTTTTTCCAGCTTTACCTCGCTAACAATACAAAGTGCTGCGAAATTTTTCAGGCCGAACTTTTCGAGGACGGCGGCGGAGTCAGCATCGCAGCGAATTGTTACAGACGATTCCTGATTGCTGCCGATAACCTTGTCTTTCCGAAGCGGTTCAAGAACGCGAAGTACCTCATCGCGCAAATACATAAGTTTTTGCCATTTTGGTTCGTTGGCAAGACAATCGATGGAATCATCAACTTTCGGCATCTCAGCCAGATGTATGCTTTCTTCGTATTGCGTATTGCGTATTGCGTCGTGCGTTTTTTCTTTTTCACAATACGCATCACGCATCACGCACGACGATTTCATTGCCGTCCAGACTTCCTCTGCGGTGTGCACCAATATCGGCGCGAGCAGGCGAACAAGACAATCCAATATCTTATACATTGCCGTCTGGGCACTGCGTCGTGACAAACTATCTGCCCCATCACAGTACATCCTGTCCTTGAGCACATCCATATAGATACTGCTCATCTCGACCGTGCAGAAGTTATGGATAAGCGAAAAAACCCTGTGAAAAACAAAGTTCTCATAGGCCTCTGTAACTTCGGCAATCAGTTTCTGTAGCTGCTGCATCGCCCACTTATCTATCTCAAACATATTATCGTAGGCCACGCTTTTTTCGTTCGGGTTGAAATCATCGATATTGCCAAGTAAGTATCTTAACGTATTTCTGATTTTCCTGTAGGCATCCTGTATACGTCCTATTAGCTCATCATTGCACCGTATATCTTCCTGATAATTTACACTCGCCACCCACAGCCGTAAAACATCCGAACCGTATTTTGCCACCTCTTCCTGGGCATTAACGTAATTACCCAGCGACTTCGACTGCTTCATTCCCTTCTCGTCAACGGTAAAACCATGCGTTAAAACGCTCTTGAACGGCTCTTTCCCGATAGCCCCAAGAGCCGGCAGAAGTGATAGCTGAAACCACCCGCGGTGCTGGTCCGAGCCTTCCAGATACAAATCTACCGGCACAGGCCAGCCTGCTTTCAAAGCTGCACTGTGCCAGCTACAGCCTGATTCAAACCAAACATCGAAGATGTTTTCTTCCTTCTGCAAATCATCGAAATCAAACCCCTCCGGCAGTTCAAAATCATTGCCGAGAAGCTGCCGAGGCGAATCGGTAAACCAGCAATTCGAGCCTTTCTCGCCGATACGTTTAGCCACTGCCAGCACAGATTCTTTACTCAATAGAGTTTGTCCTTTTGAGTTCACAAAAACCGGTATAGGCAACCCCCAGCTCCTCTGCCTGCTGATACACCAGTCAGGCCGGGACTCCAACATCCCTGCAATACGTTTTTGACCCCACTCAGGAATCCATTTTACATTGCTGACACTTTCCAGCGCCAAATCGCGCAGACTTTTGCCGGTACCGGGCAGCTCTTTATCGACACTGATAAACCATTGCTCTGTCGCTCTAAAGATGACCGGCCCTTTACTACGCCAGCAATGCGGATAGCTGTGCGTAATTTCGCCCTCAGCAAAGAGCAGTCCCTTTTCCCGCAAATCATTGTTTATAGCGGTATCGACCTCTAAAACATTTCGTCCCCGCAGCCACTGAGGCACAGTATCATCGTAACAGCCGTTGTCTAATACCGGCGAATATATTGCCAACCCATATTTTTGCCCCGACATATAATCCTCGAGCCCGTGTCCCGGCGCGATATGAACAAGCCCTGTTCCATCTTCAGTTGTAACGTAGTCAGCAAGGATGACCAAAAAAGCGTCTTTGTCTGTTGGATTATTTTCCACAAACGGATGCAAATATCGCAGCCCTTCAAGATGCTTCCCTTTAACCGACTTTCTGCTGACTTTATACTGTCCTTCTTCAAGACCAGCCGCCTCTGCCACTGCCTTAACACGTTCAGCGGCAACCAGCGATGCAAACTCTTCGCCATATCTGTTATATCTGAAAACCACATAATCCAGTTCCGGATGAACAGCCACTGCCAGATTGGCTGCCAGTGTCCAAGGCGTTGTCGTCCATACCATAAGATAAACATGCTGCTCTTCTGGTTTCACCAGCCCCAACCCTCTAAGCCTTTTTATAGCATCCTCCTCGAGGGGAAAATTAACAAAGATGCTTGGCGATGAAATATCTTTATATTCCAGCTCCGCCTCAGCCAGAGCTGTCTCACAACCAATCGACCAGTGAATCGGCTTCAATTGCTTATGAACCAAACCTTTATCAACTAATTCTGCAAATACTTCCAAAATCCCCGCTTCATACGCCGGCGTAAACGTAAGGTAGGGGTTTTCAAAATCGCCGAACACCCCTAATTCCTGAAACTGCCTGCTTTGGATTTTGACATATTTGCTCGCATATTGTTTGCAGAGCTTGCGGATTTCGAGCTTGTCCATGTTTTTGGCTTTTTCGCCAAGCTCGGCAAAGACCTTTGCCTCAATCGGCAGACCGTGACAATCCCAGCCCGGTATATAAGGTGCGTCAAAGCCGGCCATAGTCTTATACTTAACGACAAAATCCTTGAGGACCTTGTTTATAACGTGCCCCATATGAATATCGCCGTTGGCATAAGGCGGCCCATCGTGCAGTGTATATAAAGGAGCACCACGTCGTGCTTCTCTTGTTTTGGCGTAAATGTTTTTCTTCGCCCACTCTTTGCGCAATTGCGGCTCACGCTGAACAAGATTGGCCTTCATCGAAAAGCTCGTCTTCGGCAAATTCAGTGTGTCCCGGTAACTTTTACTGTTTTCATCCGACATTTAAAAATCCTCAAAAAATCCCAATAACGCTCAAACCACGTATGATAAATGTTCCCGCAATTACTGTCAACATTCGCGGTTCATCACGGGGTTATCAACAAAAAAAGGCCTTCCAGAGTTTGCTGCTCTGAAAGGCCTTTAGTACACGAAATGTACCTTGCTCAGGGCAGCTTCATCTTCTCCTCTATAATTATGATAATCGCAATGTTTATAATACTATTCATAATACACCTTGCTTTAATAATTACCAATCACAAATCTACTATAATACTCGGCCAATGTCAATCTTAGGTTTAAAAAATCCATGTGTGAGTAAAATCTATAGCCAATTATCTACTGTCTTATTATACTATTTCTGATGGCAAAGAAACTTTACATAATTGACGGCCACGCATATATCTACGCCGCTTACTGGGCGAAGATGAGCCAGATGACCAGTCCTTCCGGTGAGCCGACACAGGCAACCTTTATTTTCACCACTGCAATTCTGGGCCTTATACGCAGCCAAGAGCCTGACATGCTCGCCGTCGCAATGGACAGCAAAACCCCGACTTTCAGGGCTGAAATCTACTCCGAGTATAAGGCCAATCGTCCACCTATGCCTCCAGAATTGCCTGCACAAATAAACCGTATCGAACAGATACTTGCTGCGATGAACATCCCTGTCCTCCGCGTCGATGGGTTCGAGGCCGATGACGTAATCGGTGCCCTCGCCAAAAAAGCCTCAAAGGACGGCATCGACACCTACATCTGCGCAAAAGATAAAGATATGTATCAGCTTGTCGATGACCATACTTACATTTTCGATATCAAAAAAGGTGAGATTCTTGACGATGATGCACTATTCGAAAAATATAAAATTAAACCTGAACATTTTATCGATGTTCTTGCCCTGCAGGGCGATGCATCAGACAATATCCCTGGCGTGCCGCTAATCGGGGAAATGAGCGCGATTAAGTTAATTCAGGAGTATGGTTCTCTTGACGGTTTATATAAAAACATAGACGAAATTAAAGGCAAAAAAGGCGAAAATCTTCGCAAGTTTAAAGAGCAGGCCTATCTTAGCAAGAAGCTCGTCATAATAAATACACAGGCGCCGGTTGAAATTGATTATCAGAAATTCAGACTGAAAGAGCCCGATAAGGAAAAACTTGTCGCAATTTTTACCGAACTCGGTTTCAATCGTCTGCTCACACAATTGGGGTTAGCAGCTTCCTCCGGTATCCAACCGGTTGAAACCGCTGTTCCAGCGGTTACTGATAGTTTCGGAGAACCTGCTTCAAGCAAAACAATAAGTCACGATTATCAGTTGATAGATACACAGAAGAGGTTCGATAGTTTTGTTGATGAGCTAAAAAAACAAAAATTATTTGCTATTGACACTGAAACCACATCCATTGACGCTATGCGAGCCGACCTCGTCGGTATCAGTTTTTCCTGGCAGCCGCACAAAGCATATTACCTGCCTGTAAGAGCCCCGTTAGGCCAAAAGCATCTCGACGCAAATATGCTCCGCCAAAAACTTGCACCGATACTTGAAGACGAAAATGTTAAGAAAATCGGCCAAAACATAAAATACGATATGCTCGTTTTGAAGAACGCACAGATGCCGATAAAAGGTGTCCACTTTGACACAATGGTTGCCTCCTACTGCCTCGACCCGCTGCGCACCAGTCATTCGCTCGACAATATGGCGATGGATTTTCTTGGTTACCGCAGCGTCCCGATTTCCGACCTGATAGGCAAGGGCAAAAATCAGCTCACCTTTGATATGGTTGACACCGCCGCCGCCTGCGAATACTCCGCCGAGGACGCCGACATAACTTTTCAGCTTTACGAGTATCTTAAAAACCGCCTCGAAAAAGACCCACCGATAAAGAAACTGTTTGAAGAAGTGGAAATGCCTTTGGTCTCGGTCCTGACGGCTATGGAATATAACGGCGTGTCCCTCAACACTAAACTGCTGAAAGAAATGTCCGGCGAGCTTGCCGCGACACTCAAGACACTGACTGACCGGATTTACGAGCAGGCCGGCGCCGGTTTCAACATCGATTCTCCAAAGCAGCTTGCTGAAATCCTTTTTGATAGACTCGGTCTTGAGTCCATCAGGATTGGCAAAGCCGGCCGCAGCACCGATGCAGATGTCCTCGGACAGCTTTCCGACCAGCATCCTATTGTTGAGCTGGTTCTTCAGTACCGCCAGTTGAGCAAGCTGCAGAACACCTACGTCGATAAACTGAGCCAGCTGATTAATCCCCGCACCGGTCGCGTCCACGCCTCCTTCAACCAGACTATAACCGCAACGGGACGCCTTAGTTCAAGTGACCCCAATTTGCAAAACATCCCCATCCGCACCGAGCTTGGCAGCAAAATTCGCTCCGCCTTTGTTCCGGAGAGCAAAACCGGTTGTATCCTCAGCACAGACTATTCCCAAATCGAGCTGCGCCTGCTGGCGCATTTTTCAAAAGACCGGGCCCTGATGTCTGCTTTTGCCGCCGACCAGGACATTCACCGCTTCGTCGCTTCCCAGATTTATGGTGTGCCGATTGAAGAGGTAACCGACGAAATGCGCTCACACTGCAAAGCGGTCAATTTCGGTATAATTTACGGTCAGGGCGCGTTTGGACTGTCCCGCTCGATAGGAACAAGTCAGGCCGAGGCGAAAAGGTTTATTGATGACTATTTCGCTCGCTACAGTTCAATCCGCAAATTTATGGACAGTGTAATTGATGCAGCCAAACGCACCGGCTTTTCCGAAACTATTTTGCACCGCCGGCGAAAAATTCCAAACCTGGCCAGCAAAAATGCCAATAAACGTGCACAGGCCCAGCGCTTTGCAATTAACACAGTGATTCAGGGTTCAGCTGCGGATTTAATAAAGGTTGCTATGATAAACATCCAGCGAAAAATCGAAGCTGAGCTTCTTCCGGTAAAACTAATTCTGCAAATTCACGATGAGCTTGTTTTCGAGCTGCCCGCCGACGAGGCTGACAAACACGCAAAGTGGATTAGGCAAGAGATGACCTCTGCTTTGGAACTTAGTGTCCCCCTGAGAGTTGATATAAGTTATGGCCCAACCTGGCTGAGCGATAAATAGCAATATTGGCCGTATTATGAGATTTGGATATGGCCGATTATCGTGCAATCCAACGGCTTTATTAACTCGGCCAGTTTCTTCATCTCGGACGTATTTTTAGTGCAGATAAAAGCGGCCCGAGCGGCCAATATGATTTGCTTGCGGTCGGGGCTGCTCACCAGAGACGGTGCGTTTATTAGGATAAAATCGAATCTGTCCAGGGCTTTTTCCACTATTTCCGCTATATTCATTTGTTTTACTTGGGAAAAATTGTGGCCGGGCCAGACCCACAGATTCTCAAATTCAGTTTGAACCGACTTGGCACGCAAATCGCCTTGCCCTGCATCAAGCCCAAACGCCTTGGCAACAGCATCGCGCTTAAGGTCAAGGTCTATAAGAAGACAGCGTTTCTTGTTCTTGGCTAACCCGATAGCTACATTAACCGGTATTGTTACCGGTAGTGCCCCCGTCTCGATTGAGGTAAATAAGATGCTTTTGTATTTCTTCTTAACTTGTTTTATCCGTTTGACAATGGGTTCGTAACTGGCTTCAGGCTGTTTATCACTAGTTTCTCCACCATCTGTAAGATTAACGTTTATAACTTTCTTAAACTTTCGCCTTCTCAGGATTAGTAGAATCAGCACGAATAATATAAATGCAACTGCACCGGCGACAATGCACAAAATAGTAATCCCTCGACTTTGAGATATTCCCAAATTCCAAAAAATTTTCTTCAGGATATTACCCATAGGCATTTCTCTCAGCATATAGATTTTTATGTCTGCTATTCGTTGTTCGCCGAATAATCCCCCCGGCACAGTCTTTCAATGTCCTTGGCCACTATCTCCGCAATTATTTTTTCTTGTTCTGACAATGCCAGCTTCGGCTCTTCAATAATATGGTCGGCCGGCTGAACCTCCGGCTTTAATCTTTGAACCCCGGTTTTTACCCCGGGGGCCTTTCTTCTTATCGCGGTAATCTTTCGTTGCTCAGCCATAATCTCTTCAGCAAGGTCAAAACTCGGAATTTCGGGTGTTTCCTCTGATGTTTCTGCCTCTTCTTTTTTGTTTACGCTCACCACCGACCTCGGCAGGGGGGTTGTCTCTTTAGCAGGTATTGTTTCTATTGGTATCGAGCTTGTATCCTCATAAGTTGATATTTCTGTTGCATCAGATGATTGAGTTGTCTCTATAGTGCTGCTTTGTGTTGCTGGATTTTTCGGGGTGGTGTTGTCGTGCGGTGGTATTATATTGCGTGCGCGAAGAATATCCACTTTACATTGCAGGATATCAATCTCAATTTGTTTGTTGCTTCCGGCCTTACTCACCTCTATAACCTTTTCTAACATTATATTAGTTTAACAAAATTGCCGGTATCAATCAAGGATAAATTGCAGCGGCTACCGCTGACCCAGGCCTGTCAGCAGACAACCAACTGTCATCAACCATAAAACCAGCCCGTAAAAAACTTTATTTTTTACTTGAAATAAACTCAAAAAGAGGTTAGCTTGCTTAACCACGTTTTTCTCAAGATTTTTAAGGAGGTGATGAAGAAATGCAATCCTGTTAGCTCAATTTTGCGAAATTTTATGAGTAAATATCGGTGTGTACAGGGCACGCCACCAAATTTAACAATTCCCTGCTTTCGCAGAGACAGATTTTGAAAGGAGAAAAAAATGGAAACGAAAGACAAAAGAACAAAAATTGCAGCTGGTGTATTGGCTTTAGCTGGTCTGTTGAGCCTTTTGACCTTGTCTACAGCTGGCAATTTAGAGCCCAATGCGTCACCGGGGCCGACAATGAAAACGCTCAATGAGATTTACGATGCCGTCATTGGTGTCTCACAAAGAGAGGGTTATATTGGCCACTTTGCCCTTCCGGCCAAGTCTAACGTGGTCTGTTTCATAGTGCAAGCAGGCAAACAGTTTGTCTTATTGAATTTGACTTTCCGTTATGATGATAGCGCGTCTCGAAGAAAAGCGTATCTAACTGTAAACGGTAATTTTCTCACAGGCTATCCTTATTTGAGGTCTTATACGGATCCTACGAATATGATACAGAGTTATGCAGATTTCCCAGATAGGTGTGTTGTGGTCAACGCGGGTGAGACGTTGAAAGTTGTAAATGACGAATCTTCCGCCCTGAAGGTTATGATTGTCGGTTATTTTCATGATGTTCCGTAAACAATGTGCTTGGTGTGAAAACCGATACGTCTCGTACAGCCGCGAAAGATGTTCAGCCATTGGGGATAACCCCGACTATGGCCGCAAGTTATAAGGAGGTTTACAATGAACTGTAAGAATCCAGCAGGCTTGGTATCGGCGGCAATTTTGGTATTGAGTTTCACCTCCGCCTATGCCGAAAACATCGATCCTGATGAAGACGATTCGCAATATGCATACGGTGAGAACGTCGGCTGGATAAATTTTGAGCCAAATGTAGCAGGGCCGAATGGGGGTGCAACAGTGAGCAGTGACAAATTGACCGGTTTTATCTGGGCCGAGAACATCGGCTGGATAAATCTGTCGCCCAGCACATACGGTGGTGTCATTAACGATGGAACCGGCTGGCTATCCGGTTATGCCTGGGGTGAGAATGTCGGCTGGATAAATTTCAGCCCTTCCTATGGCGGTGTAACCATCGACCTTGACGGCAACTTTAGCGGGTGGGCGTGGTGTGAGAATATTGGCTGGATAAACTTTAACTCAGCCAACCCCTGCGACTACAATGTTAAGGCGTGCAAGGTAAACTTTGAGGACCTGGCAAGTTTCGTCGACGACTGGCTTGTAAGCGATACTGGCCTGCCTGGTGATTTCAGTGGCAACGATGAGGTAGATTTCGTTGATTACAGCATCTTCGCTTCTTATTGGCTTGACTATTGCCCCGACGATTGGCACTTAAAGACAATTGTCCCTTAACTTGTCTGAACAGGCCCCATTGAAAGTTGTGTGAAATCGCCTGGGTCGAATTGTTCTATTAGTGATTGAACATCATCAACGGTAACAGCTTTTATAGCGTTAATGTCGTCTTCGATGGTGCGATACTGCTGTAAATATATCCAGTTTGCACCAAGGTCAATCAGCCGACCCATCGGCAGCTCATTCTTTATTACCAACGCACTCAATATCTTATTTTTTGCTGTTTTCATTTCATTTTTGGTTATGCCGCTTTTGGATAGACTCTCAAAAATACTCTTAATGGTATCGAGCACTTTACTGACGTTTTCACTGCTGCAGTTGAGATAACTGCAAAATATCCCTGTGCCATCCATAGCCCCAAATTGCATCGTTGCCTCTTCCGCCAGTGCCTTGTCAACCAGCTCCCAGAAAAATCTTGACCCGATATCGTCGCCGATGATAGTTGCCAGCAGCGATGCGGCAAATCTCCTCGGGTCCTGGGCCGGCACTGCTGGGGACATCAGGCATATATGCTCGCGAGCCAGATTTGATTTTTCAACTCGCTTTTTCTTTTTGCTGCCTGGCGCTTCTTCCAGCTTCCTGGAGGCGGCCCGCTTTTGCCACTTCTCGCAGGAGCTTTCCACAACACTGCAAATTTGCTCCCAATCGAAGTTACCTGCGAGGGCCACAGCCATATTGTTTGGCGCATAGCGCCTGATAAAATAGTCCCGCATTTGTTCAGCCGTTAGATTGCTGATACTTTCCTCACTGCCCAGAACGCTGTTGCCGCAGGGATGATTGTCGAAGTGCAGACCTCTGCATCTTTCCGTAACATCGTAGTTCGGCAGGTCCTCATACATTGCAATTTCTTCTTTAATTACGTTTTTCTCGATATTGAAGTCTTCATTCCTCAGTGCAGGCCTCATCAGCTCTATCCATAATTTTGTTACCTCGACTAAATACTCTGGCAAAACGGCTGCATAAAAAACAGTATTTTCCTCACCGGTAAAAGCATTGAACAGGGCTCCTGTTCTGTCGAACGCCTCGTTAACTTCGAACGTACTTAGCTTTTCAGTGCCTTTGAATAGCATATGTTCCAAAAAATGCGATACTCCGTTTATTTGCTTTGTCTCATCCCTCGAACCGGTTCTAACGAAAAAACCAACCGCCGCCGATTTGGCGGATTTGTTGACCTCGCCGATAATAGCCAGCCCATTAACCAGTTTCTTCTTCTTAAATTCCATATTTTGTTTTACTTGACTTTTATTTCCTTCGGCCCGATTGTTACCACGGTAAAGTCTTTGAACTGATTACGCCGCAAAAATTCTGAAACAGAATCAACTGTTGTTCGTTCTATTTTACTTTTAATCTCATCTAAGCTCCGAACTCTGCCGAGCATATAGTAATCGCCTCCAGTACCGGCGGCTCTGTTGCTCGACGATTCGCTTTGCAGGACCAGCGAGCTTTTAAGCCCGACTTTGGCTCGTTTGATTTCCTCTTCGCTGATTCCGTCGCCGAGTCGACTGAACTCAGCCATTATCACATCAAGTGTCTCTTGAGCTTTATCCGGTGTTGTGCCAGCATAGCAGGCTATACCGGCCGCGTCTTTCAGACCATGATACGAAGCTCCGACTGCATAGCACAGACCCCGCTTCTCTCTTACTTCTGTAAATAATCTGGCGCTCATCCCGCCTGAAAGAACCGATACTGCGACTCTGGCATTGTAGTAGTTTTCATCGGTCGGCTTAACTGTTTCGGTCATCAGCCCGATATGCACTTGCGCACCGTCATTATGTAGATGCGTATATTTGCCTGCTTTTTTCTCCCCTAAAACCACTCTTTGCTGCGCCCCATCTTTAGTGTTGGAAAAAGGTTTTTCCATTTGTGCGACGATGGCATCGAAGTCGTATTTGCCCGCTACTGCAAAAATTGTCTGCGACAGATTGAAATTATTCTTTATGATTTGTTTTGTTTTCTCAGCCGTAAGGGTTTTTAATTCTGTGATTTCGCCTAAAGGGCTGCGCCCCAAAGGACTCGGATAGAATTGCTCCCGCAACTTTAACATAACTTTGTGCCGAGGGTCATCATCCAAAGCACACACCCCATCAATTGTCAGTTGCCTCGCTAATTCAAATTGGTCTTCTTTCAGGCTGGCTCGCAGTATTATATCGGCATACAATTCTATTGCCTCAGCCAGGTTCCCCGCTTCCAGAACAGCCCCGATGGTTATATGAGAGCTGCCGACCGAACTGACGCGATGCAGCCCAAGACCGTCAAGTGCATCACCGAGGCCTCTGCTGTCTTTATCGCCCGCACCTTTGAAAATCCAGTCGGCAATAACACTTCCAGCCCCGCAGCAGCCGTCCGGAAGCTGCGCAGCGCCTGCCGGCAGCATAAAGTCGAACGCTACCGATTCGACCGCCTCCATCGGCTCACCAAGAACGACCATCCCATTCTTTAAGATATGTTTATCAAGATTTTCCATAATTGAATGGCCGAATTTTATAGCCAAAAGGATATATCTTCAATAATGAAATGTTTTAGTGCCTATTTTTTGTTTTTGATTAACTTTGGAGGTTGCACCCTCCGACGCTGAAAATTGCTCGCATTTTTGCTCTTAGGTTGTAGGAATTCTTGGTATGTGCGGTTGTAATTATTTGAATTGGCCGAGCGCTTTTTTTTCCATCCACGAATATGCGAACATCTCAAAATATACTGATGCAATAATCAGAAAGATTGTTACGATAATGACTATCGCTGAAATTATAACCTTTGTGCTTTTTTTATAGTTAGGATTATACCATACCATCGGCAGGGCAAAGGGACCCAGAACAATCAGTGCTACTACGACAGCAGATGTGGAAAAATACCATTTCGATTGAGACTTGCCGCTCTTTTCAAGAAACTCGCCGCAGAAACGGCACTTCACCGCTTCATCCTGAATTTCTTCCGCACAAAATGGACACTTCTTCATAATCTGCCATCCCGCAAAACTCAATACGAGTCACGAGCGACGAACTATGCCACCGCAGCGGTTTCTTCGTCAACCTGGTCGAACCTGACGCTTATCTTCTTGCTCACCCCTCGTGTCTGCATCGTTATCCCGAACAGTACCTCTGCAATACTCATCGTGCGCTTCGAGTGGGTGATTACTACAAACTGTGAGTCCTTTTGAAATTCCCGCAGCAGCATATTGAAACGCTCATTGTTTGCCTCATCCAGTGTAGCATCAACTTCGTCCAAAAAGCAGAATGGTGATGGCTTTATCTTGAAAACTGCAAATAGCAGCGCAATCGCTGTCAGCGCCTTTTCGCCGCCGCTGAGCAATGATATACTCATTGTCTCCTTGCCGGGCATCCGGGCTATTATCTCTATCCCTGCTTCGAGAATATCCTCAGCGTCTTCAAGCACTATATCGGCTTTGCCTCCACCGAACAGCTTGCGGAAAATCTGCTGGAAGTGGACCCTGATTTCCTCGAAAGTTTCTCTGAATTTCTCTCTGCTTTTTTTGTTAAGACGGTTTATCAATTGCTGCAGTTGAGCTTTGCTCTTGTTCAAATCTTCGACCTGACTGCTTAAAAAATCATTTCGTTTTTCGAGGTCGTCCTGCTCGGCTATTGCGTCCACATTTACGTTGCCGAGCCGTTCAATCTTGCCCCGAAGTTCAGCTATTTCTTCTCTTACCCTGTCCCAATCTACCTGGCTTTCCTCGTAATTTTTGTAAGCCTCAACCAAATCAATCTGCAGTTCATCTTGCACTCTTTCAACAAGGTCCTGCCTCTTTACCTCTAATTGGCTCAATTCTATTTTAAGCTCGCCGATGGCGGACTCAATTTCGCTTTGCTCAGCCCTTTTCTGGCGAATTAGTTGTTCTGTTTGTTTTTGCTCTTCGAGCAGCTTTTCGTTTTTCTCCTGAAGTCTGCCGGAGGCGGATTGGTTCTTTTCTTTTTCAACAAACAGCTCCGACACCGCTGCTTCGCAGTTGAGAATATCCCTCTGGGTTTCCTGGGATTGTTCGCTGCAGCTTTGTATTTCTGATTGCGCCGTCTCCGTAGCTGTTTGGTTTTCTTGCATCTGGCTTTGCAGATTTGTAATCGTTTGCTTCAATGCTTTGGTTTGTTCGGTAATCTGTCCCAGAGCAACCCTCAAATCCGCGAATTCGCTTGTTTGTCTTTGTTGTTCAGCTTTTCGTTCGGCATATTTTGCATCGAGTTCTTCTATGCGTCTCGTCCGCTGGCTATTTACCGCCTCCAATTCCTGCAATTTTTGTTTCGAGTCATATTCTTTCTGTACCGATTGGGCAATTTGTGCCTCCAGCAGGTCGATTTCGCTGGCTATCAACGGCTGCTCTTCGCTTAATCGTCTTATATTTTGCTCGTAAACCGTCAGCTTCGAGCTTACCTGCATCTTTTCTATATTCGCTTCATAAATAGCTGTCCGTAGTTCCCTGCACAATTTAGTCAGATGTTCGTTTGTGCGATTGTTTTTCTCGATTTGCCCTTCAATATTCGAAATCTCTGCCGCAACTTTGCCGATTGTCTCTTGCAGTTGACGAAGTCGGCTCTTTCGCGATATCAAGCCTGTTGTTTTCCCCAAAGGCCCGAGTTTTATCGCTCCGTCGGCGCTTAAAAATTCGCCCTTTAGAGTAACGAATTTATAATCCTCTCCAATTCTTTCAGCCAGTTCAATCGCGGCATCAATCGAGTCAACAACTATTGTTTTACCTAACAGTTTCCAGGCTAATGGTGCGTATTCGCTCTCGCTTTTTACGAACTCAGCAAGCCTGCCCTTTACATGCTGGAATTTCGACAAATCCTTTTTGTCTACAAACGGCTCTATTTTATCTATGGATATGAAATTCACTCTGCCTTCGAGTTTTTCAATTGTTTTTTTATCAGCCATCAGTCTGTTTGTGCTGTTGATTACGAGAGCGTCGGTTCTGCCCTCAAGCGCTGCCTCAACAGCATTTGCATATTCGACGTCAGCTGCTATGGCCTCTGCCAGTATTCCTTCCACGTAATCGGATTTAGGCCGGCTTTGCAGAATGCTTTTAACCGCGTTATTGAGGCCCTCACGTCTTGTCTCCATATCCGCTAATACCGACAATTCGCTGTTCAGTGCGCTTCGCACCTCTTTACTCTGTGCCAATCGCTTGTTTTCTGCCGCAATTAGGCTGTTGATTTCTTCTGTTTCTTTGTGTTTGGAGTCCAGACTTTGCTGCAATTCGCCCAGCACTTTCTCGATATCGCCCAGCCGGGCGCCGTGTTGTGCCTTTTCGGTTAAGAGTTTTTCAAGTTCTGCTTGGCTGGTCTCTGCCCGACCGAACAAACGGTCTTTCTGGCTGGATAAATTGTTGCGATAAACACAGATGCTCTGCACTTCGTTATGAAGTTGCGCTGTTCTTCTGACTATGTCGATAATGCCTGATTTTTCATCTTCCAAATCCGCATTGAGAGAGGCACATTCGGCGTCTATTTCCTGGATGGCTTTTTGAAGCTGCTCGGCATCTTGTTTTTTCTCCTCGAGCATTTTTTCACCGTTTGCCAGCTCGACTTTGTATTGTCTCAAATCGCCCTCAAAAAGATTTTTCTGCTTTTGCAGGTTTTCGATTCTTTTCTCCGCGTTTTCTTTTCTTTGCCGCAGTTCTGCGATTCGAGTTCGCAGAAATTCAATTCGTTGCAAATTCTGCTCGATTTTGCTTTGGACAGCAACGAGGCAGTTTCCCGTACGGTTTAACTCATTCTCTGTTTCTATTATTTTCTGGCCTAATTCGCTCATTAGAGCGTCATTTTTGGCTACTTCGGCAACAACACCGGCAAGCTGGTCTTCAAGCCGTTCAAGACCGGATTTTTTCTCTGCGCTTTGGGTACGGTTCTTTGCGTATTCAGCCAGCGAGTAATTAACCTGCAGCTCTTTGAGTCTCCCGCAGTATTGCAGGTAATTTCTCGCCTTGCCCGCCTGGAATTTTATGCTTCGAAGTTGTTTTTGCACTTCGCTTAAAATATCCGCAAGTCGCAGCATATTTTGCTCTGTATATTCCAGTTTGCGAAGGGCCTCTTTTTTATGAGCTCTGTATTTGCTTATACCAGCTGCTTCTTCAAATATAGCTCTCCTGTCTATTCTCGAAGCACTTAATAGTTGCCCAACCTGTCCCTGCTCAATAATCGAGTAGGCCTTGACGCCTACGCCCGTGTCCATAAGTAATTCGCGAATGTCTTTTAATCGGCAGATTTTGTTGTTTATACGGTATTCGCCTTCGCCGCTTTTATATATCCGCCGTGTAATCTGCACCTCATCGGCTTCGATTGGTAATTGTCTCCTCCCTGTTCCGTCGGGATTTGAGAAAGACAGACTCACTTCAGCCGTTCCGACAGCCTTTCTGCTACTGCTGCCGCTGAATATCACATCTGCCATTTGCTCGCTTCGAAGGCTCTTGACGCTTTGTTCACCGAGTACCCACTTTACCGCATCGACGATATTGCTCTTACCACAGCCATTGGGGCCGACAATGGCGGTTATTGGTGAATCGAAGGCCAATTCTACTTTGTCGGCGAAGCTTTTAAATCCATTGAGAACGATTTTTTCAAGTCTCATTTGTTATCCTGCTCTTAGTTTTGGTAACTGATATTGCGCAGCAAGCCCACTCCATTTGGGCCAATACGCACTATTACTATCGGCCGATGGCCTATTTTCTCTTGATAATTAGGTCGATTTTTGGGAGGGGCCCAGCCCAAAACTCTGCTTCCACCGCTCCTTTGTCGCTCATCTGTTTCAAAAGGGTGATTGCTTCGGCATACGAAACGTTTAATCCTCGATGCTCTTGCTTGGTTTTTTTAAGCGGTTCTTCGCACAGTGTTTGGATAATGTCGCTAAGTTCAAATGAGCTTTTCAATTGAACCATTACATTGGGCCGTTTGGGGTGTTTGCGGATTATTGAAACATATTTCTGACCTGCTGGAGCATTTATTGTTATATTGCCGTCTGCCGACTGGATAAAGATATTGTCGTGGCAGTATATCGGGGCGCCGAACAGCACAATTCGGGGCTGACCGCTCCGGGAAACAAAAATCCCCTTGTGTTCGGTTTGGGCGATTTGCTCAAGATAAAAATCACGCGCAATCAGCTTTTGTGTTACCGCAATATCGTCTAATTTTCTTAAGTTTTCGTATGCCGCCAATCTGATATTGAAATCGCTGTCTCGCAGTAAGTTTCGCGATATCGCAATCGCGTCGTTCCGGCTCGCCGATGTAGTAATTGCCTCCAAAGCCTCGACTCGATAAGCTGAATCTTTATTTGATGCTATTTCTCGAAGGGTATTCAGACCCCCGTCACTGCCCAGATTGAGCATGCATCTGGCTGCTCCCAGACGCACCTGCTCCTGGGATGAATTCAGAAGGGCTGCCAGCTTGCTGAGACTTTCATTTCCGATGGCCTCAAGAGCTGTCTCAGATGCGTACTTGTCTTCGGAAACAGCAAGCTTTTTGACGAACGTGTTTATTCTTTCTCTGGTGGCTTCCGGCGTCTCGGTAAGGTATATCGCCTTGACTATCGATACGAATCTTTGTTTTTGTTTTTTGTATGCAGCTGGTACTTTCAATTCAATCTGGCTGGGTGAGACTGCTCTGGCTGTGCCGGTACCAAAACGCCCGTTTAGTTTGCTGCAAATAAGACTTGCGGTTTTATAATCCGGCCGACGAAGCCCTAGGTTTATCTCGTACTCGTCGAGGACCCTGCCGCCAGCCAGGATATAGCCGATTTTTTTATTTGTTTCGTCGGGACTTAGGGTATCTATAAAGACTGGCCCTTTCGCCGTAGCCAAGGCTTTCATAGCTATACCAAACCCTCCTATTGCCTTAAGCTCAGCGCCATACAGCCACCCGCCTTCCAGAGAGGTTGTTTGTGTGCCGGGCAGGGCAACTACTCTTACATCGAAGTATTGGTTTTTCGGAACTGCCGTCGGCATAGTCCCTTGAACTACTACCACAGCCGTATCGTGACTGCTGATAAGCTCTTCGGCGTTTACCTTATCATCACCCAGTTGCTGCAGAATATATTGTTTTAGATATTCTCTAACGTCGTCAGGACATTCACTCGAACCCGTTCCACTTAATCCGCCCACCAGCCCATACCCTTCGACAGGGATTAATTCGAAGGAGAACACCTCCGCCAGCGACCCTATTGTATCACCCAAATCTATTTTTGCTGCGGGTTCATTTGGTTCCTTACCCGTTTTGGCCGGCTTACCACAGCCGCCTATAAAAAAAACAACAAACAGCATGCTTACTGCCCAAACTGTTTTTATATGCCGGATATCCATTGTAATAAATACCAAAAAAAACTATCGCTGTTTATTATTTACTATCGTTGCTGAATACTGATTCTCTTCAATAATAAATCGTAAATAGTAAATAGTCAATTATTTACTCTCCGATTATTTGACAGACGACCGTTCTTGTTCTTGGCCTGGTATCAAAATCTACCAGGACAATTTGCTGCCAGGTACCCAGGGCAAGTCGTCCATCTACAATAGGCACGCTCAGCGATGGCCCCAATAATGCGGCCCTTACATGAGAATGCCCGTTATCGTCGTGCCAGGTCTCTTCGTGCTCATATCGGCCGGCTCGTGGCGCAATTTTCTCAAATGCCGCCGCTATATCGTAATTTACCAACCCTGGCTCATATTCGGTCGTCGTAATCCCCGCCGTCGAGCCTACGTTGAAAACGGTAACGGTGCCGTTGCTGACGCCCGAGTCTGCGATAGTATTGCTGACCTGTTCGGTAATATCGACAATGTCGCAATTGCCTCCCGTTTTTACTTTGATTTTTTCTGTTTTGACCATTATTGGGTGAACCCTGTTTAAAAAGCTGCATTTTTACCAACGTTGGCTAAGGTACCGGATATAAACGCTTTTTGCAAGTATGGCCTTTTTATACCAACGGGAGGGGGTGGCCTTATGCTACTTCTTTATGCCCATACGGCCCTCGGGACAAAAAAACAAAAAATTTTTATTTTTTTCACCTTATTCTATTGACGATATTATTATTTAGGTTAGAATAAATATTAGTGGTGGTCAGGCGGAGGATTTACATCGATGCGTGGCCGCTGATTTGCTCTAAAAATGCAGAAAGTTCTTTGACAAGTTAACAGTTAAGCCAAATAAGCCCTGTTAGAAATGAAATTTCTAAACGGGGTAAGCAGCGAAAGTGCTGCTCTTGCAGTAAATACGTATTACTGTGGAGAGTTTTTAGTTTTTTAATTCAGCACTTTCGGTGCGTATGCCAAAGTGTTGAGCCTTTCTCGACGAAATCCCTCTCTTCTTGCCCCTTAGGGGCAGGGGGGCGGGTTCGACGAATAAATTCGAAGGGTTTGATCCTGGCTCAGAACGAACGCTGGCGGCGTGGCTAAGACATGCAAGTCGAACGGTCCGGAGCTTGTTTGTTTACAAATAAGTTCTGGATAGTGGCGTAAGGGTTAGTAATGGATAGGTGAACGTACCCTTTGCTTCGGAATAGCGTCGTTAGCAGCAATGCTAACTACCGAAAGGGGCGGTAATACCGAATAATATCACTTGTCGATGGACATTTGATCAAAGATTTATCGGCAAAGGAGCGGCCTATCTCCTATCAGCTTGTTGGTGAGGTAACGGCCCACCAAGGCTAAGACGGGTAACGGGACTGAGAGGTTGTTCCGTAACATCGGGACTGAGACACTGCCCGGACCTCCACGGAGGGCTGCAGTAACGAATCTTGCGCAATGGGCGAAAGCCTGACGCAGCGACGCCGCGTGCGGGAGGAAGTCCCTCGGGATGTAAACCGCTGT
>Ga0315274_10001174_pt1 | contig 40686 bp, 35 predicted proteins | sample YL17G02_20_MG_FD_203700 | JGI IMG/M metagenome (GOLD analysis project Ga0315274, IMG submission 203700) | Sediment microbial communities from Yellowstone Lake, YNP, Wyoming, USA - YL17G02_20 | ecosystem: Environmental > Aquatic > Freshwater > Lake > Sediment | place: USA: Wyoming | collected...
TCAGGATGGTGCGGGATTGGAGAGTCCGGCGTAAGCGGATGGTCTGGCAGAAGCGGATGGTCTGGCACGTCTGCCTGGTCTGGAACCAGTGGATTTAGCGCATGGTCGGGGCAGAGCGGGCAATCTGGCTGGAGCGGGGAATCGGCCTGGTCCGGAACGTCAGGTTGGAGCGGAACCTCAGCCTGGTCCGGCGTATCTGGGTTTAGCACGTGGAGTGGCATTTCGGGTCAGAGCGGCTGGAGCGGCACTTCGGCTTGGTCTGGAGAGTCTGGAACCAGCGGATGGTCTGGGACGTCTGGGCAGAGTGGCTGGAGCGGCCAGTCTGCTTGGTCAGGAACTTCCGCTTGGTCAGGGCAAAGCGGAGTATCTGCTTGGTCTGGATGGAGTGGGACGTCTGCGTGGTCCGGTACAAGCGGCTTTTCTGGATGGAGCGGCATAGGGATCAGCGGGTGGAGTGGTGCTTCAGCCTGGAGTGGCGTATCAGGACAAGAGGGATTGAGCGGCTGGTCTGGAACTTACAGCGGCTGGTCTGGAGTTTCGGGCGAGTCTGGCGTTTCGGGATGGACCGGCGTGTCTGGCTTCAGCGCCAACTATGGTCCGAGCGGAATGTCGGGGTGGAGCGGACTTGGTTTTTCTGGAGAGTCCGGGGCGTCAGGGCAAGTTGGCCTGAGCGGATGGTCTGGAACCTACAGCGGCTGGAGCGGGACGTCGGCTTGGTCGGGCTTGTCTGGTTTCTCCTCTGACAGCGGCATAAGCGGGTTCAGCGGGTATTCAGGACAGCCTGGTTCGGCTGTCATGTCGTTCCTGTACATATTCGACTCTAACACCACAGAAGGAGACCCGGGGCCCGGATACCTTAGGCTAAACAGCTCGACTCAATACTTGTCGACGGAGATGTACGTCGACGTCTTGAACCAGGCTGGATTTGACGTCTCCATATTCCTCCTGAGCGCATTGGCCGGATCAAGGGTTTTCATCCAAGAGAAAGATGACGTAACTAGATGGGTTTTGTTCTCCATTGGGGCAGACCCTACACTGGTTGGTGGGGCAACTGGATATGTCAAGTTCACGTCATTGTCCAGCAGTTCGTATGGTTCCACCGTACGCAATAACAAGGAAACATGGATAGGGATTGCTCTAACAGGCGTGTCTGGGACTAGCGGCACGTCTGCGTGGTCTGGAAGTTCGGGACAGAGTGGCTGGAGTGGCATCTCTGCTTGGTCAGGAGTGTCGGCTTGGTCCGGGACGTCCGGGCAGAGCGGCTGGAGCGGAGCATCGGCGTGGTCAGGCGCGTCTGGATGGAGCGGATGGTCAGGCGCATCGGGTCAGAGCGGCTGGAGCGGACAGTCGGCTTGGTCTGGCGTATCTGGATTTAGTGCCTGGTCTGGCTCATCGGGACAGAGCGGCTGGAGCGGCCAGTCGGCCTGGTCCGGAGTTTCGTCTTGGTCTGGTACGTCCGGGTTCAGCGGATGGTCAAGCCCTTCGGGTCAGAGCGGCTGGAGCGGGGCGTCGTCGTGGTCCGGCCCGTCTGGGTTCAGCGGATGGAGTAGCCCCTCTGGATGGAGTGGCTCGTCGGGATTCAGCGCCACATATGGACCCAGTGGGCTTTCTGGATTCTCCGGGGAAGGGTATTCCGGACCGTCTGGCCCATCCGGCATGAGTGGCTGGTCAGGCGAGGGGTACTCCGGACCTTCCGGCCCGTCTGGAATGAGTGGCTGGAGCGGCGAGGGATACTCCGGTCCTTCCGGCCCGTCTGGGTTCTCCGGACCTGGAGGAGCGACTCGGTTCACGGTCAACCAGGTTGGCCATAGCTTCGCCGTGAACAACGTCGTCTACAGGACGACCGCCGGGACATGGGACCTTGCCGAGGCAGACATAGCGGCCAGCTCGTCAGTCGTCGGGGTCATCGAGGCCGTCGAGGCGAACTCGTTCGTCGTGGTGACGCATGGGATGGCGGGGCTGTCCGGGTTCTCTGCTGGCGTGAACTACTTCCTCTCGACCGTAGCCGGTGACCTTACGACAACTGACCCGAACACGATCAATGGGTTCTATGTCAGCAAGCCGGTTTTGGTTGGCGTTGACAACGACTCGTCGGTAGTGCAGGTTCTCAGGGGTTTGTACGGAAATGCTTCAGGTCGTTCCGGGTGGTCTGGATTCGAGGGTCTGAGCGGATGGTCTGGAACATATAGCGGCTGGTCAGGATGGACGGGCGAGTCTGGGGTCAGCGGAGAGTCTGGAGTATCTTCTTGGAGTGGAATATCGGGATGGTCCGGAGAGTCAGGGTTCAGCGGAAACTTTGGCCCGACGGGTGATTCAGGGAATTCAGGTTTCTCCGGGTATGGAGGCCAAGGAGCCAGCGGGGCCAGTGGCATGGCAGTCGCCGGATTGGCATGGGTTTACCAGTTCTCGTCCTATACCGCCGCGAACGCCCAAGGCATCCTCGCCGATACGTCGTCGTTCCCGTGGACGCTCACCCTTCCGGCGTCTCCGTCGAACGGGAACGAGGTTGGGATTTGCGACAACAACGGGACGTTCGCCCTGAATAACCTGACGATAGACAAGAACGGGTCTTTGATACAAAACCTGTCAGAGAACATGATCTGCAACTACCCCGACGCCATCTTCAGCCTGATCTACACGCCTACCCAAGGGTGGAAGATAAGGGGATCGTAACCATGAACCTGTCTAACATATTGGCTACTGGAAACGTTGACATAACGGTTACCGCCGGCGAGGGCATCGCCGCCAATGACGGAGTCTACATCGCCGTATATGGGACCGTCGGGCTAAGTGCCGGAAATGCCTATAGGACGAACGCTTCTTCGCCCAACAGTGGAAGCAATGCCTTCGTTGCGGGATTCGCCCTTTCGGCCATCTCGTCTGGAACTTCCGGGAGGGTCAGGATCGCTGGAAGCCTAGACGGTTTCGTCGGCCTGACTCCTGGGGCTCTTTATTACTGTGCTTCCAGCGCGGGGGCCATTTCCACGACGAAGCCCGCATACCCCAGGCTCATGGGGATGGCAGTCAGCGCGACCGTGCTCGTTCTCAACGTCCGGGGGGCGAACACGCTGGTCTATTCCGGAGTAACAGGAACGTATGGATATGTCATGGGCGGATTTACGTCAGCGTCAACGACCTCTGGCTCCGCCACGGCGGAACGGGTTACTTTCTCGGCTGATACCTTTGCAGCTAAAACAACGGCGAATCTGTCATTAGCTCGAGCACATGGACAGTCAGGAACAGTCTCTCAATCTGGCGTCAAGGGATATGCCTGCGGAGGCGTGACAGCGGGTTCAGCGGGTACCCAGACCCCAGTTACGGACAAACTTACCTTCTCTACGGAAACTACAGCCGCCCAAACCACGGCAAACCTAAGCGTTGCACTACGAGCTACGGCTGGGGTAAGCGAGGTAACGTCAAAGGGATATCTTTTGGGTGGTTCTACAAGCAACTCAAACTCCGCCCAGTCGGCTATCGAGCAAATTTTAACATACTCAACCGATGTCACCGCAACAAATACATCAGCCAATTTAAGCCAGGCGAGGTGGTTTGTTTCTGGAATTAGTGATGGGTCTACTAAAGGCTATGCGGGCGGCGGCGGGACGGGCACTTTGATTGCGGTAGCAACTACGGACAAGGTTACGTTTTCAACGGATGCCATAAGCGCGACAACCACGGCCAATCTAACCGGGATAAGGCACAGCACATCTGCGCTAAGCAATGGGTCTACCAAAGGTTATTTTATGGGCGGCTTTGTCACGAGCGTGGGCGATTCTCTCCTCGCCGACAAGGTTACTTTTTCAACGGATGTTACTGCCTCCGTATCGACCGCAAACCTGTCCGTCGCGAGGGTGAATACTTGTGGCATCAGCGAAGGCAGCAACAAGGGATACGTTTCTGGAGGATATACTGGGGCGACCATCGCCCAGGCAACGACTGATTTGGTAACTTACGCGACAGACGTTTCCTCCGCAGCAACAACGATGAATTTGAATACGACTAGGAGAGGACCATTGGGGACAAGCGATGTAGGCTGGTAGGAGAGAGCGGTGCTTTTAAGCAAGTTCTGGAACACAACGTCGTCAATAGACGTTCTGATCTCGGCAGGCGAGGCTCTTTCGGTCCTCGACTACGTTTATATCGCTACGTATTTGACTCCCGCAAAGACGGCATCCAGGGCGTACAAGGTTCTGAAAACGCCTAGTCTGGACAGTTTTACCGCCGGGTTTGCCATGTCTGCGGCATCTACTGGTCAAGTCGTAAAGGTCAGGATAATGGGTATAGTTCCTGGGTTTTCAAGCATGACGCAGGGAGCCCTGCGATACGCCTCCAGTACGGCTGGATCACTGACAGAGACATACGAGTATGGAGCCTCGCTCGCTGGGATCGCCATCTCCTCCACCGAACTTTTGGTCAATACGATGAACGAGCAAACCGCCATTCCGTGGATGGCAACCCGTGGTTTCTTCTTGAGTGGTAATGGTTCCCCGACTGTAGCCACGTCAGACAAAGTAACCTTTAGCACCGACATAACTGCGGCTAATACCGTTTCGAACCCTCCGACTGCAACGCTCCAAGCCGCCGGCCTCACGGGCAACATTGGCGGCTATACGATGGGCGGGTATACCACGGCGATCTGCCTCCTCGCGAACAAGACGACATATTCCACCGAGATAACGACTGCCGCGACGACGGCCAACTTGACCGCCGTCAGGGGAGCGTCCGCCGGGCTAAGCGACAGGATATCCGGATACGTATGCGGTGGCATTACCAACCAGGCGACCGCCGCCGATACGGACCTTACTGACAAGGTGACGTTCAGCAACGACACGACAGCGGCCCAGGCGTCCGCCAACCTGAGCAACGTAAGAGGATTTTCAAGTGGGCTTGGAGGGGGGGATACCAAAGGATATGTTCTTGGCGGTGGTACCAACAACACAACCGTCGTCGTTAACACGACCGACAAGCTTACGTATAGCACTGACGTCATGGCGGCTTCGACCTCGACCGACTTGCCAACGCAATCCATGCATGGCTCGACCAACCAGGGGTTTACCAAGGGGTACTTTTTGGGCGGACTTACGGGCGCGGCCTATACGGCGGCGGCGTACAAAATCACGTACAGTTCTGACGCAATCGCCGCGGTGACGACGGCAAATCTCACGGTGGCAACTTATAGCCCATTCGGCATGGGAGACGGGGGAGACAATAAGGGGTACTCCGCTGGAGGATTTACGGGAGCCTTGGTCCGGGTCATAACGGCCACCAAAACGACGTTCTCAACCGATACGACGACAGCCCAAACGTCGGCAAACTTGACCTACGTCAGGGGGCAGGGAACCAGTTTTACTGATTGATACACTGGCTGGTAAGGATTTGCACGGATGGACTTGGGATTCGTCGGAGGTACGATTGGTGTCAGTTCTCAAGTAGTAGAATAGGCTCAGAGGATCGCTAGGAAATGGCAGAAGCATTTGACCTTGGTGGCGGCGGCCCGGCCGGGTCCGGCTGGTCTGGATTCTCTGGGTACTCCGGCCCTTCCGGCCTGTCCGGTTCTTCGGCTTGGTCCGGGGCCGTTGGAGGGGACGCTGGCAAGATTTATTACCTGGACATAGCGACCTCGTCTGACTTGGTCGGGGGAGCATACAAGGTTGCCGCAGACTCCCCGTCAATCAACCCAGAGTCGACCAGCATCACGGAAAACTATGGCACCAGCGAAACGCTTATCAGCGTGTTCGCATCAAACCCAGGAAGCCCCGGAGCAACGTCTCTTCCCGCCGGAACGGCATACAGGCACATCCACGCCAAGGTTGACGTAGGAGTAGCCAAGTACAAGCTCGAGTTGTTCAAGAGGGACAGCATCGGAACGGAAACCCCTCTCAGGATTGGATACTCCCCGTCGTTCAGCAACACTTCCATCCAAGAAGTCGTCTGGGTGTTCTCTGACTCGAATAGCTTTTCCATGGACGTGACGGACCGAGTCCTTTTTAAGCTCTATGTGGCCAGGGTATCAGGACCGGACCCCGTCACCGTAACCACGTACTTCAACGGGACGGACAACACGGGATACATCCAGACGACGATCAGTTCCGGGGCCGTTGGGACGAGCGGATTTTCGGGAATCTCTTCGGCAAGCGGGATGTCTGGATGGAGCGGACTAGGATTCAGCGGCTCATCTGGAATCAGCGGTACGAGTGGATCTGGAGCTTCCGGGTTTTCAAGTACCTATGGCGCAAGCGGCTGGTCTGGATTCTCTGGCGGCGGTGGAAGCGGAACCGGAATTACATGGACCGCCAAGACCGCTGGCTACACGGCCTCCAACGGCGATGGCATCCTCGCCGATACGCTGACGACCAGCGCCTGGACGCTCACTCTTCCTATATCCCCATCCGTTGGGAACATGGTCAGCATCGTCGACAGCAAGGGCTACTTCGCCACGAACAACCTGACGGTCGGGCGCAACGGCGAGAAGATTCAAGGCTTGTCCGCGGACCTCCTGTGCAACGCCAACTTCAGTGCCTTTGACTTGGTCTATACCGGTACCACCAACGGCTGGCAAATCAAGGACTACCTGAACGCCGGGCCGGACTGGACGACCAAGACGGGGACGTACGCCGCCGTCTCTGGCGACAAGATCATGGCGGACACGCAGACCACCAGTGCATGGACGTTGACGCTTCCATCAAGCCCGGGCGTCGGGGAGATGGTCAGCATCATCGACAGCAAGGGCTACTTCGCCACGAACAACCTGACGGTCGCCCGAAATGGCTCCCTGATCATGGGGTATTCCCAGGACCTGGTTTGCAACGCCAACTACAGCGCCTTTGACCTGGTCTACACGGGATCGACCAATGGCTGGCAGATCAAGGAATACCTGAACGGCAACACCGGGTGGACGACCCAGACGACCACGTACTCGGCCTCCGCCGGTGACAGGGTCATGGCGGACACGTCGACCAGCGGGGCCTGGACGATGACGCTGCCAGCATCGCCAGGCGTAGGGTCCATGATCTCGGTCATGGATTGCAAGGGGAACTTCGGGGTCGCCAACCTGACCATCGGCAGGAACGGCAGCTTGATCATGGGGGCGAGCGCCGACCTGACGTGCAACGTGACGAACGGGGCGTTCGACCTGGTCTACACGGGGGCTACGAAGGGCTGGATGATCAAGGACTACCTTGAGGAGGGGTCCAACCGATGGGTCGCGAAGACCGCCGATTATTCCGCCGTCGTCAATGACGGCATCCTGGCTGACACGTTGACCGTTGGAGCTTGGACTTTGACGTTGCCTGCGTCCCCGCAGTTGGGGGACATGATCAGCGTCATCGACGCGAAGAGGTATTTCCCCGTAAATAATCTGACAATCGCTGGAAACGGATCGAGAATCATGGGAGTTGTTTCCAACTTAATATGTAGCTTGTCAAGCATGGCTTTCGATTTGATATACACTGGACCTACTTTGGGATGGCAAATTAAGAGCTATCAGTCAGACAATCAGGCATACGGGGGGACAAAAGGATATTTTGCTGGCGGATATACGGGAGCCAAGGTCTCGACCACGGACAAGATTACCTTCTCTACCGACACGACGGCAGCCGCCACAACGGCCAACTTGACGACGCAAAAATTTGCATGTGTCGGCGTAAGCGAAGGCTCGACTAAAGGATATGTTGCTGGAGGAACTACTGGTGCCGACGTCAACACGGCTGACAAGATCACTTTTTCTGGAGACACGACTGCCGCAGCGACAACAGCGAACTTGTCCCAGGCGAGAGACAACCTCGCTGGCTTGAATGGCGGATCGACGAAGGGTTATTTCGCTGGAGGAACAACTGGGGCGAAAGTAAAAACCGCCGACAAGATAACGTTTGGTACTGATACTACGGTAGCTCAAACAACATCCGATTTGAGTCAAGAAAGATATGGCGTCACTGGGGCTAGTGACACAATTTCAAAAGGTTACTTTGCCGGAGGCAGTACTGGTACTCCAGTCAATACTACTGATAAAATCATATTCAGTACTGACGCCACGTCGGCTCAGACGACGGCGAACCTTAGTTCAAACAGGGAAAGTTCTTCTGGGGTCGGGTCAGCGGCAAATAAATGTTATTTTTCTGGTGGAAATACTGGCGCTAACGTGGTGACAACGGACAAGGTTGCTTTTAGTACTGACGTTTTAGCGGCAACTGTTTCTGCCAATTTAACTCAAGCAAGAGGCACTCTTGCTGGACTTGGAGAGTGGAAAACGAAAGGGTATCTTGCTGGTGGAACCACTGGCGGAGGCGTGTATGTAGCGACGACTGACAAAGTCACAATCTCGACGGACGTAACGTCGGCGCAAACGACGGCTAACTTGACTTCTAATAAGGGCTATGAGGCCGCTTTGAGTGATAGCGGACTTTGAGGATCAAACATGGCGAGTCTCAGTAGCTTCCTTCCCCAGGTCGGCCCCAGAGGGGTACCGAGCACCAGCGCCCAGAACGTCGATGTCACCATCACGGCTGGCGAGACGCTGGCGGCCAGGGACTGCGTATACATCGCGGGGGTGTACAATACTGGTACTCCAGGAAGAGCATATAAAGCAGATTCATCTGATGGGTCAACCAGTACATATGCCACAGTAGGATTCTCGACCGGAGCAATTACGGCCGGGGATTCCGGAAATATACGTGTTTCTGGAATCCTTGGAGGATTTACTCTAACCGCAGGGCTATATTATTATGCAAGCACAACCGGCACAATAACATCATCATGCCCAACGAACACAAAATTAGTTGGTCTTGCAATATCAGCAACAGAGTTATTCTTAAATGTTCAAACAAATTTTTTCATACAAGGAAACAACGGGTGGATATTTGGAGGATATTCAAACTCGGTAGTTGGGACAACGGACAGGATAACCTACGCAAACAGCACGACGGCAGCACAAACAACGGCGAACCTAAGCCAAGTACGCTATGGGTTAGCTGGGGTCGCGTCACGAGTAAAAGGATATATTAACGGTGGGAATTCAGCCATTGACACATTTGTTGATACTTCAGATAAGATAACTTTTAGTACCGAAGTTACTGCCGTAACTGCGACAGCCAAGTTGACTACTGTTCGAGCATTCCTTTCTGGCGTAACGGAAGGCTTGACCAAAGGATACTTCCAAGGAGGATCGTCTACCGCTGGGACTAACGCAGTAACAACAGGAGACAAAGTAACATATGCAACTGACACAACAGCAGCGACTACGACGTCGAACCTATCTGCCGCATCATTTTACACGACCGGAATGAACGGGGGAACATCCAAAGGATATAATGCTGGAGGTACGACCGGCGCAGTCACACAAGCTAGGGCGGACAAGATAACTTTCAGCACGGACACAAGTGCCGCTTGCACGACCTCGAATTTGAGTACGGCTACTAATGCTTTTTCGGGAGTGAGCGATGGAGGTACAAAGGGGATATGGACCAACTTGACTTGGGCTGACAAATTGACGTTCTCTACTGATGTTGGTGCGGTGGCAACATCATCAGTATTGCGACTATCTCGTGGACAACATGCGGCAGCAAGTGCCGGGAATTCGAACGGATATTTCTGTGGTGGATATACTGGTGCGTCTGTCTATGTAGCCAATACCGATAATTTGAATTTCAAAACTGAAGCATGTTCAGCGGCGGCATCTGCCGCATTGAGCATGGCTCGACGTATACTTGCTGGTTTTGGGGATGTTGGTTGGTAGTCGCCGGGGCGTCTCTGATACCGGCCTGTAGGGGAGAAGAATGGGCATACTACTGACGAACATCCTGCCCGGGGCCGGGCCTAGAGGCCCAGGGGCCATGACGTGGTTGACGAAGACTGGCGCGTATAACGTCAACGCGTGGGAAGGCATATTGGCGGACACGTCGACCGTGGGGGCTTGGACGCTGACCCTCCCAGCCTCTCCAGCCGTCGGGGATACCATAGGAATCATCGACGCCAAGGGGAGCTTCGCCTCGGCCAGCCTGACGATTGACGGGAATGGGAGCCTCATAGCGTGGCTTACTTCTAGCCTGACTTGCAACAAGGTCTTCTTGTCCTTTGACCTGATTTACGCCGGAACCGCTGGATGGGTCATCAAGCCAAGCGCAAACTCCTCTTTCGGGGCGACCAAGGGGTATTTCACGGGCGGGTCATCGGGTGCCATCGTCGTGACCACGGACAATGTTACTTTTAGCACGGACGTGACGGGCGCGCAGACAACAGCGAATTTGACCACTGCAACCACTTACTTGATGGCGCTAAAAGGGAACACGGCAGGGTACGTTGCTGGCGGGTTTACCGGGGCCGATATCGTAATCGCTACCGCCGGGACCATCACGTACAGTACGGATATTTATGCGACCGCAACCACGGCGAACTTGAGCGTCGTAAGATATGGCGGAACTGGTTTAAGCGAAGGCAGTTCAAAGGGCTATTTTCTAGGCGGAGCAACGGAAAGGGTAACTTACACGGAATCTGCCGTCGCCGACAAGATCACGTTCTCGTCAAGTACCAGGTCTGCGCAGACCAGCGCGAACTTGTCTTTGGCACGAAAACTACTTGTTGGAATCAATGCGGCATTGTGCGGTTACGCGTTAGGTGGAGCTACAACGGCAGCGCATACCGCCACGTCAGTCGCTGACAAGCTCATTTTTAGCACAGACATAACGGCCGCATCGACGGCGAGTGCCTTGCCGGTGGCGGCTTATACGGGCGGAACGACGGATGGCATAGCAAAGGGATATATCGCCGGTGGATACACGGGTGCTTTCTCAAAGGCGACCCTCAGGATCACGTACAGCACGGACGTGACGACGGCTGCAAGCACGGCCAACTTGTCCACGGGAAAATATTCTCTTGCAGGCGTTGGGAATGGAAACGACAAGGGGTACATGGTTGGTGGGTATACGGGAGCTTACGTTTATACAAATACCGCAGAAAAAATCGCTTTCAGCACAGAGGTAACAACGGCGCAAACTACGGCTAATCTGAGTTCAATCAGGGCGCAATTCACGAGTCTGGCCAACCAAGTCGTCGTCGCATGGAGCTAACATGGCAACGCCACTGACCAACCTGGTACCCCGAGCGGGCCCGCAAGGGCCATCGGGGACAAACCTGGACATATCAATAGTAGCAGGCGAAAATCTAGCAATCAGAGATTGTGTTTATATTTCAACTGGTGAGCCAGGGAAAACTGCTGGATCTGCTTATAAAACAGATGCAGATATTACAAAGCAGAGTACTCTTGCGTTCGCAATTGGTTTTGCTATGGCAGCGGTAACGCTGGGTGATTCTGGGACCATAAGAATCGCTGGAATATTGGGTGGATTCACAAGTCTAACTATAGGACGACCACAATATATTTCAGGCACTGCTGGAGGTATAACTGAAACAGCTCCAACGAATTCAGTTTTGGTTGGAATTGCAATTTCAACTACAGAAGTATTACTCAATAATCGTGGGTCTCAGAATACGGTAAGTGGTTTTGGTATTAAAGGTTATTTCGCTGGTGGCGGCACCGGAGCTGATGTTGGCCAAGTTGTAACTGATAAAATTATTTATGCAACTGATACTACTGCTGCTGTGACTACAGCTAATATAAGTGTTGCGAGAGAACTCGCTACCGGAATAAGTGATAGCTCAACGAAGGGGTTTATCTCTGGTGGGTATGCTGCTGGAACAGGTATGTCTGCTGTTGCTGATAAAATTACTTTCTCAACGGACGTAAGGTTGGCTGTAACAACTGCTAATTTAACTGGACAGAGATATGGTCCGGCTGGTATAAGTGAACTTGTGACAAAGGGATATTATATTGGTGGCATAACAAATGGGACGCCTATTATAACAAGCGACAAAACAACGTTCTCAACAGAGGTAAATGCGGCACAAACTACAGCAAATGTGCCTGTTGCTAATGGTGCTTCGACTGGGATACAAGGTGGCGCAACGAAGGGATATATTACTGGCGGCACTACTGGTGCATACGTGGCTACCACAAATGTTATTACTTTTAGTAGTGATATTACTGCTGCTGCTACTGCTACTAATCTTACTGCTATTAGGGGTTACGCCGCAGGTGTCAGCAATGGGCAAACCGCTGGGTATGTTTCTGGTGGGTCATCTAGCACATATATGTTGGTAACGGATAAGCTTACATTCTCAAGCGATGTATTTGCTGCTATGACCACGGCTAATTTGAGTATTGCAAGGAATGGTGTTGCTGGCGTAAGCGAAGGATCAACAAAAGGATATTGTGCAGGAGGTAGTACCTCTGCTGGTTCAATGACAGCAACGACAGATAAAATAATTTACGCAACAGACACTAGTGCAGCAACTGGTTCAGCGAGTCTTAGTTTGGCAAGATCTTGGCCTGCTGGGATCAGTGATGTTGGTTTGTAGGAGATAAACATGGTCACCGGATACATCACCTACGTCCTCCTCTGCATCAACGGCGAGGGCCACCAACCCTACGCCCAGGTCGCCAACTCCGGGATGGCCCTGGAGGGCGGCATGTACGGGATCAACGGCAGGATGCTCGGGTACCTGATCGGCGACCCCGACAAGGTCGAAGACGTCGTCCAGTCGTTGGCCATGTACGCCGCGAAAAGGCTCTCCCCGGAGGAGGCCATGGACTGGGTCGACCGATGCACCCAGGTCAACTCCGTCGTCCACGACATGATGGGGAAGACCGAGAAATACGTCGGATATGCCTGCCTGGACGCCGAAGGGCGCGTGTCCAAGCCTATAATGGATGACGTGACGAGCGTATCGTCGTCCCCCCGGAGCGCCAAGTCGCCAAGCCTGGCCTCGAGGGTAGCCGAACTGGAAATGCGTGTATCACTCCTGGAAGGGAATGAGAATGTCAACAGAAAACGAGAACCTGCCGGCTGAAGTCAAGGACATCCTCACGGAGGACCTGCTCCAGGCGTTCAAGGAAATCCAGATGGCCCGGACTCCATACGTCCTGGAGCACTTCGTCGTCGGCCAACACGACACGACCGAGCAGCAATACGCCCAATGCGTCCTGGAACTCCAGATCAAGTACGACAACATCAGGAGGGCCATCCTGGGCCGGGAGAAGCTCCAGATCGAGCAAGGCCGCCTGGCCAGGGAGGCGGCGTCGCTACAGGGGCTCGGGAAGGCCGAGGAGTCAAGGGAGAAGGAGATAGACGCCAACCTGAAGGGGATCGACGTGGAGGAGCAGGACCGGGCCTTCATGGGGGCCCTCCGGGAGTTCCAGGCGTTGTACGCCATCTTCAAGGCGTTCCCCAAGAAGTACTCCCGGGAGGACCTCGACAAGGGCCAGGTTGACTATTGGCAGAAGCGCCTGACGAGGCAGGCCAACCAGGACATGCTCGCCCATGGCCGAGTCCAGGTCGGGAACGCCGACGCCCTGCGCATGGCCGGGATGGCCGTCGCCCCGGAACTGGATCACGTCCGTTCCGTGGACCAGAAGTACCTCGAGGTCGCCGACTGCAAGATCATGATCGTGGTCCCGACGGAACTCAAGGCCGAGAAGGGCTTGCCCTGCCTGGAAGGGCTCATCACCCCGTCCGGTTGCCAGGTCAAGTACCTGAACGTCTTCGGGCGCAAGGTCGCCGACGCGTACAACTACGCCGCCCTGGAGTTCCTGAAGGACGGGGCTCATTTCATGGTCACCGTCGAGGACGACACGTTTCCTCCCCCTGACGCCCTGGTCAAGCTCCTCGATTACGTGAGGAAGAACCCGAAGACCTGCTGGGGCGGATGGTACCTCAAGAAACAGGCGGCCAGGGAGGGCACCCCTATCGTCGTCAAGGACGGCCGACGGGCTCCATTGGACTCGGACGGGCAGGTACACGAGGTATACACGTTGCCCATGGGCTGCTCGATATACCCGGCAGAGGTGTTCCTCCAGACGTCGCATCCATGGTTCGCGACGACCGAGCACCTCACCCAGGACAGCTTTTTCTCCCAACTGGCCAGGGATGCCGGGTGGAGGCTCATATGCGATACGTCCATAAAGTGCAGGCATGTCGACCGGGTTACGGGAGAAGCGTACTCTGACTCTGCGCCAGCCGAGCAAAAGATCGTATTGAACATCGGGTGCGGGATGCCTAACGCACTGCTACCGGTCAAGTTCTGTAATGGATGGCGTGAGGTTCGAGTCGACATTGACCCGGATGTTCGGCCGGACGTGGTGGCAAGTATGACGGACTTGTCCAAGATCGGCGCCGGGTCCGTCGACGCCATCTGGTCCTCGCACCAGTTGGAACACCTGGCACCGCACGAGGTCGCGCCAGCCCTAAAGGAATGTCATCGAGTCCTTAGGCAAGGCGGACAGTTCATGTCCGAGATGCCGGACCTGAAGGCCGTCTGCGAAACGGTCGCCAAGGGAAACGTGGACAGCCCGTTGTACGATTCCCCCGCCGGGCCCATCTCGGCGCTGGACATCCTGTACGGGCACCGAGCCGCATTGTCTGCGGGACGAGAGTCGATGGCGCACAGGACTGGCTTCACGGCCGAAACCTTGACCAAAGCACTTGAGTCGGCTGGGTTTGCCGAGGTGAACGTAACTCGTGACGGGCTGGACTTGAAGGCGACAGCCGTCAAAATCTAACTATAATGAGTCACGAGAAGTCCTAGCAGGCTCACCCTGGGAGCAGACGATGAAGCTAGTCAACGTCAGCGAAGGGCCCGTGGTCCTCGACGACATCGGGGACATCGTCCTTTACGACAACCAGTACGTCCCATACGAGATCCAAGATGGCAGGGCAAAGAGGTCGAGGTCGCTCAGGCATGCCCTGGCGCTTAGGCTCCTCGTTGACGTAACCGAAGCAACGCCGTCAAACGAGGAGATCGAGGCTCTGAAGGAAAAATGCAGGCAACGCATCGCCCACGCCAATGCCCATAGCAGTTCGGACTCGGCTTTCGCTCGTAAACAATCAATCCTCGTATCGGACGAGCCAAAGCTTGACAAGGCACCATTACAGGAACCGCCCAAACCGCTCGAAAACAACGAGAATCCAGACCAGCTCTCGGTAGTATGGACAGGCCCCGCATGCTTTCCGGAAGGAACTGGAGTTCTAACTCCCCAAGGAGTTGTCCCTATAGACCAAATCAAAATAGGAGACCAAGTATTTACGGACAAGGGTAAAACGAGGGGCGTCGTCAATTGTTTCCGCCGAGAATATAAAGGCGACCTCGTATCGGTAAGGACGTTTTTGAACAACGAAGAGATTAGGATGACCAAGAACCACATGGTCTTGGCAATCAAAAGCAAGCCGTGCAAAAGCAGGATTGAGTATCCATGCAAACCATCATGCAATACACAGCATGGTAAAGTCAGGAGAGATTATGGGCGAGGAACGTACTCATATTGTGTCAATCAGCCATACAAGGGATATACTGTAGAAGAATTTCCTGCGGGCGACCTGGACCAATCCTACTACCTTTTGCTTCCAAAAAATGAAACAGAAGGCGGTAGGAAGGAGTTGAGCCTGAGCGAAAATTTGGGAGCGTATGACAAGTTTACCCATGACGACTACATCGTCTGGCCTAGCCCAAAACCGATGTCTTCGTGCAAGTCTACGTTAGCTAGAAAAGCAGGATTGCCTCTGACGTGGATATACGAGATCAACAAGTTGTCCGCCTCCAATGCCGCTAGGGCTTCTGAAATCTTGAGCAAGTCAGGGTTCGTTTACGACCCCATGGCAAGACAAGGGATAGCCATTCCGAACAAGGTCGAATTGTCCAAGGACTTTGGAAGATTCATTGGGTTGTACTTGGCCGAGGGGACGTTCGATTCTGGTACCATCGGGATTCACTTGCACGAAAACGAAGTAGAAACAGCCTCGTTTATGTCCTGCTTCGCAAAGAAGACTTGGAAACTAGACGCTACAATCAAGGCGGACCACGCTCGTCATGCCCAAAGCGTATACTTCTATAGTACCATCTTGGGAAATTTCCTGAAAACATCTTGCGGGAAAGATTGCTATTCCAAGAGAATCCCCCCATGGGCGTTCGACGCCCCTCATGAGTTCCTATCTGGGCTCATCGTCGGGCTGTGGGAAGGGGACGGGAACAAGCCTCAGAGGAAGAAGGATAACTCCATAAAGTTTGGCACAGCCTCAAGGTCTCTGGCCTATGGGATGCAATACCTCTTGGGCAGATTCGGGGTAGCCTGCTCCATAGACAAGTCGCAAGTATCCCGCAAAAAGTTTGGCCATAAAACATATGAATACAACAAGCCTTGTGTCTTCTATACCATGCGGATATCCGGCCAACAGCTTTATCGCAACCCATGGCTACTAAAGTTTTGTTACAACAACCCCGTTCGGACTCCGTCTAACCAAAGAGAGCGCAATTATTTTGTCTTCGGGGACTACATCGCAGTCAAAGTCAGGTCCGTAAGGACCGAGGACTTTCATGGGGACGTATATAACATCGAGGTTGAGAGAGACCATTCCTACTTGGTCAATGGGAAATGCGTCAAGAATTGTGACGCTGGCGGGTTCGCGAGGATGAACCGCCAGTTCATGTTCGGGCTCGAGAAGATGGGCATGAGGGTCAAGTACGACGACCTGAAGTCCATGCAGGACATGGACCCACAAACCCATCTTCACATCCAAAGGCTCGAGCGGGTAGTCGTCCCAAAGGACGCCATAAAGGTTTACGGGCAGACAGCCCCTGGGCTGTACGACTACTCCAGGTACCGCATGCTCTTCACGATGATGGAGACACGAAGGCTTCACCCCATGTACGTCGACCGTTGCAGCTTCGCCGACGAGATCGTCGTCCCGGCCAAGTGGTGCAAGCAGATGTTCGAGGAAAGCGGGGTCAAGCGACCCATCTCGGTCGTTCCACTTGGTGTCGACTCCAACATCTACCACAAGGGTGTCGAGCCAATCTCCTTCTCGAAGTCACTCAAGCCGTTCATCTTCCTGTCGGTCTTCGGATGGTCGCTGCGCAAGGGGTACGACGTCCTGCTCAAGGCTTACTTGGAGGAGTTCACAGAGGACGACCCGGTCACCCTCCTGATCTCCAGCAGGTTCTTCGGATGCACCGACGAGAGCAAGAAGAAGCGCATCAGGGACGACGTGGCAAAGGTCAGGGCGACGATCAGGAACCCAAAGCAACCCCACTTGGTCCTATTCGGGGACGTCCTCTCGGACCAGATGATGCCGAGGCTATACGCCGCCGCGAGCTGCTACGTCCTTATCAGCCGCGGAGAAGGCTTCGGGCTTCCCTATTGTGAGGCTGCTGCCTGCGGGGTCCCTGTCATCGGGTCAAGATACTCGGCCCAGACGGATTTCCTCGACGACGAGAACTCCTACTTGGTGGACGTGGACGGGTTCAGGTCGGCGGAGAAGGAGCTGGCCTGGATATCCCAGTTCTACGAGAACGCCGAGTTCCCGATCTTCGGGCCCAAGGCGGTCGAGCAGACGAGGCACTTGATGCGGTACGTCTTCGAGCACCAGGACGAGGCCAAGGCAAAAGCGGAGAAGCTCCATCATAGAATAACTACGGAATATACCTGGGAAGCGGTCGTCCCCCAGATGTACAAGAAGATCGCGCAGGTATACGAGGACAGGAAGAAGAGGGCGACGCGATGAGCCGAAGGGTGATTCTCTTCGTTGACAACAACGAGATCAAGGTCGTGACCGGGTCCATGGTGATATCGACGCCCCTGGACCAAGTCGGGCTCCCGCACAAGAAGCAATACTTCGACAATCTGTTCGCCACTAGCGAGGTCGTATGGGTGACCGGTCTTGAGATTTTAAGCCGAGACGTATTCTACGGCATGATTGGGGTTCCGGTCCAAGCTCCTCCGCCAGCGGTTGCCATGCCAGTATCACAGCCTCAGCAGGTTTTGCAGCCCATGGCCCCGCAGGTAGCCATGATGCAGCCAAGGATGGCTGCGCCTCAAGTGCAGCAACCTCAACAGGTTCAGCAGTACGACCAACAACAGTTCCCCAGAACCGTCATCGCAGGGCCGCCGCAGCAGCAACAACAGCAACAGCAGAAAAAGAGGGTATTCGAGGACGGCAACAAGTGGGTCGTTGCGGAGTCAGAGGCGGCGATCATCGTCGACGACCTCCCAACGGGTGGTCAGGTCAGGAACAGCGGAAGGCCGGCGACGTTGGCCCTCATCCCCGGGAAGCCCGTCAACTTGGCAAGGTTCGACTCCGAAACGATACGCAAGTCGTCCATCTTGAAGTCCTTGGCCAGGGCTGGCATCGTCAAGCCAATCTCTTCGGACGTGGCGCACAGGATGCTCGAAAAGTTCGAGGCTGGCCAAGACAACGCGATCTCCGCCAAGGAAGTCGCCGCCTACGAGGGACCACAGCGCGGGGAACATGACTTCATCGAGGGCAGGCAACGTGGATCGGACGCCGTCGTCATCGACCTGGACGACGAGTCGCGGTATCAGGACAGCGAGGTCGACAGCATGCGCCAGATCATGCACGAGATCGACCTCTCCGAGGAGCAGAGGATGATCCAGAGGGAAGAGAGCCTCTCCGAGAACCCCTTGGCGGGCAGTCCTCCCATCATGGAGCGCCCAAGGGCCCGGCTTAACCGCTCGGGCGTCGGGCAGCGTGCCCAGACTAGGCAAGCCGAGCAGTACTCCGAGAGCGACGACATAGAGATGTTGCAGTAGTTTTTTCGTGGCGTTCGGGCTGAAACAGTATAAAACATCTACTGGGCCGCACTGGCCCAACAGACAACCGGAGGCCACCATGGGCAAACGAATCATCTTGTTCCTCGACAACCCATCGATTCCGACTGGCTACGCCTCGACGTGCAGGCTCACCATCAAGGAATTGAAGAAGCGAGGATATGACTGCTACGCCATCAGCTTCAACGGAGGGGCGCAGTCGGCGGCCATGGTCGAGTGGTATGGCATCAAGATCCTGCCGAACCTCGCGCTCGAGCGAAACCCCGACTGCGGATACGGAGACGCGGAGCTCGTTCGGCAAATAGCCAGGGACTACCAGCCCGACATCTTCTTCTTCCACAACGACGCCTACCGGTACTCCTACATCAAGGACCTCCCGCCGGAAATCTTGGATCGATCCGTCTTCTGGCTCCCGTTCGAGGGGACTACCGCAGACGTAGGAGGACTGGACATCTTCAGGCGAGTTACGGCGACGAGATTCGTGACCCAACATGCCATGAACATGCACAAGGACGCCATGCCTGGGAGGGACATCGGAGTCATCCCCCACGCGGTTGACTTCGAAGCCTTCGGTCCGACCGTTGACAAGCAAGGAGCGAAGAGGGCCAAGAATCTCGCCATGGAGAACAAGTTCGTCGTTTGCAGGGTTGACAGGCACCAGCCCAGGAAGCTCTGGCACCTGACCATCAAGGCTTTCGCCAAGTTCGCCAAGGGCAAGAACGACGTGTTTCTCCTGGCGAAGTGCGACCCTCAAGACTGCGTGATGTACAACCAGAAGACCAAGGAAGGGCTTGACTTGACCGTCCTGGCACAGGATGAGGGTCTCAGGAACGCCAAGGTTGGAGACAAGGTCGACCCCGAGGGAAATCTCTTCTTCGACAATTATTTCTTCTCGAACGATTACATGGCCAAGGCGTTCTACCATCCTGCCGACGTGTTCCTGTCCACTACCAGCGGAGAGGGGTTTGGGCTCCCGATAGTCGAGGCCATGGCCTGCGGCGTCCCGATCATCTGCCCCAATGTCCCGGTTCTGCCAGAAGTAGTGAAGGAAGGAGGGACGCTCTGCCGGATCGAGGGGCAGCAATGGTACAACCCGTTGCAGCTCAACCATAGCCTGGTCAGCATCGACGACGTCGTCTCCAAGCTCGAGGAGCACTACGCCGACTGGAAGACCGGGGGCAGGATGCTCGCCGACATCGGAAAGAAGGCGAGGAAGATCGCCGAGGACAACTACAGCCCGAAGGGCGTGTATGACCAGTGGGACAGGACGTTCCAGTCCATCACCGCCAAGTCAACGAAGGCGTCCATCGTGACCGTGCTCTACAACATGGTCGACGACCAGATAACAAGCCCCGAATACGGCGTCCAGAACTTCCTGGACAGCATGGACAAGTACGTGACGTCGGACTACGAGTGGATCATCGTAGACAACGGCAGCCCGGCCCGGGAGAAGACGAGGGCATGGATGGACGAGGCTGCCAAGAAGAACCCCAACATCAAGCTTGTCTTCCAGGACGTCAACCTCGGGTTCGCCGGGGCATGCAACCTTGGCATCGCCAACGCTGTCGGAGGATGCGTCTTCCTTTGCAACCCCGACAGCCAAGCCCTTAACCCGCAGACGCACGGGATGACGAAGGACTTCATAGGGACCATGATGGACAAGGCGGCGTCCGACCAGAACATCGGCGTCATCGGGATGCACCTCAACAAGAGGGACGACGTCCTGAAGGGGGCCGTGTTCCCGTACTTCTGCTGCGTCCTCCTGACCAAGAGGTGCCTCGACGCCGTCAGGATCTCCGACAACAAGTGGTTCGACGAGGCGTTCTGGCCGGCGTACTACGAGGACTTGGACTTCTGCCTCAGGGCGGCGTCCAAGGGGTTCAAGATTTCGGAGTGCAACTGCGCCTTCTACCACGTGTCTGGCGGGACCAACAGGCACGCCATCGAGGGCGGGAAGTCGGGCCCTCACGTCAAGCCATTCGAGCAGGCTCTGGAAGTCCTGTCCAAGAACCGGCCAGAAATGGCCGACTGGACGAGGAAGTCCAAGGAGCTCTCAGCCAACGGCATGCAGTCGATGATCCAAGGGAACATCGACTACCTGAACCAGAAATGGGGCATGGAGGCCCGCAAGGCCATCAAGCTCGTCTTCCATACCCGCATCGGAGACAACGTAGGGTTCTCCATGCTGGTCGAGGGCCTCGCCCCTGCCCTTGAGGACCTCGGGTTCAGCGTCTACATCAACGACGCGGCAGGCAAGTCCAACGTGGACAACCCCGTCATCGACAAGATGATCGACCGGTACAACGAGGCCAACGTCAAGGGGGAGCTTGCCGACGCCATACACGTCGTCGTATGGCTCATGGAGACGTTCCAGCAGGTCGAGGCGGACTTCAAGGTCGGCGTGTCGTTCTGCGAGAGCACCAAGGTAAGGGAGTCGTACTTGTCGCTGTGCAACTCCATGGACCGCATCCTCACCTTCTCCAACTTCTGCCGGGGCGTCCAGCGGGACTCGGGGTACAAGGTTCCAATCGACGTTCTGCCGTTCGGAATCCACCCTTCGTTCCTGAGGTACCAAAAGAGGGACCGAAAGGACAAGTTTACCTTCCTCAGCGTCGGCGTGTCGCAGGGCAGGAAGAACATGGACGACCTCGTCAGGGCGTTCTGCGAGGCGTTCCCCAAGGACCAGGAATACCCTCCGGAGCACAAGGAGGGCTTCCCGTACAAGAACAAGGACGTCGTCCTAGTCCTGAAGTCGAACAACTTTGGAGACCTGAATTGGGTCAAGCAGCAGGGGTGGCTTAGCAAGGCCAATATAGTCACGATCTTCACTGGCCAGGACGACAAGGCAGAGCGCAAGGACTACAGCATCAACGAGATGCTTGACCTATACTGCTCGGCTGACGCCTACATCCACCCGTCCCATGGAGAAGGTATTGGCCTGCCGATCATGGAGGCCGCCGCCACGGGCTTGGCCCCGATCTTCACGAACTGGTCGACGCCCAAGGAATACCTGGACGAGTCCTGCTCGTACCCGATACCTCTTCCGGCGTACCAGGAGATGGCGTTCAGCAAGGCGTATGAGTTCGCCCCAGGAGACAACGGGGTATGGGCCAATCCTTCCGTCCCCCACATGAAGCAGATCATGTACGACGTCATCATGAACAGGGACGAGTCCGAGCGCAGGGGAAGGACCGCCGCCGACAAGATGTGCCAGGAGCATAACTGGGAGAAGTGCGCCAAGGCCATGATGCCCATGCTGTTTGACTGGGACGCCCAGCGCAAGATGAAGAAGCCGTACATCGACTTCGACCCGTATACCTTCGAGAAGCCCAGGCTGGAAATGGTCATGCCGAACGACAGGATCGTCGTCGACGTCGTGACGAGAGACCGCCATGGTTACCTGTGCAGTCTGCTCACCTCGCTGCTGATGCAGACGTTCAAGAACTGGGACCTGATCATCGAGTGCGACGACAAAGACGAGTCGATGCCCAAGGACCATCAGATCCAGAGCCTGATGAATCGCTGCTGGCACGAGGGCCATGGCTGGCAGATCCTGCGCAGCCAGCGGCAGGGCCCGCACATGGCCCATGACAGGACCCTCCAGGTCGCCCTCAAGGACCCGAAGCAATGGAAGCTGATCTGCCGAATCGACGACGACATCTACGTCAAGCCAGATTACTTGGAGAAGCTGTTCAAGGTGTTCGTCGACGACGAGACATGCCAAGTCGGCGCCGTCGCCGGAGTATATCTGGACCCCAAGAGGCCGGACGCCGATCAAACGGCCCCTCCTGGATGGGAGAAAGACATCGAGTATGCGGGGCTCATCGAGCCAAACCGGCCATGGCCCTATACGTGCCTATACCCTCCAGGGACCGGCCTTCGTGAGATGCAGCACCTGTACAGCAGCTTCCTGTTCAGGACGAAGTGCGCCGCGGCAATCGGGGGGTACTGCAAGCAGTTCTCGCCCATCGGGCACCGGGAGGAGTCGGACTTCTCCTACCGGTTCCATCTCGCCGGCTGGAAGCTCTTCGTAAACCCCGAGGCGGTAGGGTACCACTACTACGCCCCCAGCGGGGGAATCAGGTCCGACGGGATCAACAACAAGAACGCCCTTGCCGAGAACGACCACAAGATTTACATGAGGAGGATGGAGTTCTGGTCCAAGAGGCTGGCCCTCAGGAAGTCCTCCAACAAGCCCCCATTGATCGATGAGTCCGACCACCGGTTCGACGACAAGAAGGCAAAGACGGTGGCTGTAGTCTCCAGGACGAGCTCCTTGCCCTTGGACGAGGTCATCGGCCACTTCTCCAAGTACGCCAGCAAGATACTCCTGGTTGGTCAGGGCTTTGAGATCAAGTCCCCAGGAGTGGAGATGTTCGACGAGGTTTCGGCGGCGAACAGCGCCGCCATGCTGGACGACAACTTCGACTATGTCATCTCCGCAGAGGACGCCATGCGGTTCGTCGAAAACCCGCTTCAGTTCCTAGGAGGGGAGTATTCAGAATACGTCTTCGACGTCCACTCGACGTACTCGCCTGGATCGAGGAGGGTCGGGGCTGAAGGGACGGTCGAGTTCGTCTGGCAACCTTCAAAGGACAAGGTCATAGGACCGGAAGCAAGAGAAGAATGCCTGATCCTCTACAAGCGAGCCATGGGCAGCGAAAAAGCACACAAGTGCCGATCCATGGTCCTGGACGACAGGAACGTCGTGCCATCCAGTGGTTGCAGCCTCCTAGGCAACAAGCTCATGACGCTGCGGGACGCGAAATCGTCCAAGTGGACCAAGTACATCACCTCGGTCTACAGGTCCTCGCAGGATCCAAAGTACATCCCGGCCTCGCCCCTCGAAAAGGTCGTTAATCCAGGGACCGCCAGCCTCGTTAGCATCATAATCCCGACGGCAGGAAGGAAGCATCTCCTCAGGAGGTGCATTGACAGCATCTTCTCCTACACGAGGTCCCCATTCGAGATCGTCATCGTCGACAACGGCAGCGACGACGGGACGGCGGCGATGATCAGGGACGTCCAGGAGGGAAGGACGAACATCAAGTCGTTCCGCAATCCTTCCAACCTCGGCTACCAAAAGGCGCTCAACCAAGCCGTCGAGATGTCCAGCGGAGACTATCTGCTGTTCTTCAACGACGACGCATGGGTCGAAGGCTATCAACCGGACGGGACGGACTGGGTCAAGGCATACGTCGACGAGCTTAAGGACGAGACGATTGGGCTCGTCGGACCGCATCCGGGGCAGAGCCCAACGCTCGGAATCGACATGCTCTTCTTCTGGTGCGTCATGATGCGCCGGTTGACGTACGACACCGTCGGGCCATTCGACGAGAAGTTCTTCAACTACGGCGGGGACGACGACTACTGCAAGAGAGTCCTGGACGTTGGCATGAAGATAAAGCACAAGGAAACCAGGCTCAGGCACCTGATGAACTGCGTTCCTGACGACGTAAAGCAGCCGGCCTTGGCCGAGAGCAGGAAGATACTCCGAGAAAAGTACGGAATCGAGGGAGAGGACGAGGAAAAGAAGGCGAGGTCATCCCCGGGCAAGAAGAAAGTCGTGATGTACTCCATGGGGCAGGGGCTAGGGCACGTGACCAGGTCCCTCTCCGTCGGAAGGTTCATGTCTAGCGAGGTTGACGTCGAGATCATCACCGACAGCCAGCTCGCCAGGGAAATCATGATGGGAGGGTTCGAGGATGTAAACTCGGAAGGATGCCGGATCAAGTTCGTGGCGGACGTTGGAGAGCGCAACGACAATGTCTTGGACATGATGGACGCTGCATCCCCTGACATGGTCATCGTGGACTGCTTCCCGGCGGGCCTGCGAGACGAGCTCAGGGACTGGTTGCCGACCTACAAGGGGCGCAAGGTCCTCGTCATGCAGAGCCTAAGCCGGGAGTACCTCGATCCAAGGAGGGACGCATTCTCCCTATACGAGAACGTGATCTGCTGCGAGAAAGGAGCAGACCCGTCGATGGGCCCATGCATGGAGACATGCCCATGGCTCATCCGGAGCAGGACCGAGCTCCTGACAAGGGAGAAGGCCTTGGTCAAGATGGAATGCGACGGGAAGAAGAAGGTCATCGTCGTCCCGTGCTGCGGGAAGAAGGCCGAGGTCGAGAGCATGACGGAGTTCGCCAACAGGCTCTCGAACGAACCATCCCTGGAAGCCGACGTGAGGCTGTTCGGTCCTGGAGGGTCGAGATACTGGCCGATCCTAGACCTCATGGAGGCCATCGACCTCGTCATCGGGCAGCCTGGATACTCCCTCCTGCACGAGGTCAGGGCGACGAACACGCCGTTCCTTGCCATCACGAGGGAGAGGTCGTTCGAAAGCCAGGCCGGAAGGGTTTCCCCATCGGAAGTCATCACCGAGATCGATGTCGAGAAGATCGTCAAGAAGGTACAGTCGTTACCGGCTACAAGGACGATTGGATTCTATGACAATGGGTCCATAGAGGCGGCCTCGCTGCTCAAGGGGATGCTGCGTCAAGGGAAAACATAGCTAGTCTCCTAATAAGCAATCAGGAGACAAGCTATGGCATCTGACAGCCTCACCTACGCGCAGGGTCAGACGGCGACGATCACGGCCCAGTACGTCACCCTGACTGGGGCTCCAATCGACGTCCCAGACCCGACCATCGAAGTATACGGGGCGTCTGGCGCCCTAATCCATGGTCCGGTCGCCATGGTCCATGTCATGACGGGCTTCTACTACTACGACTACGCCATCCCCAACAGCCTCCCAGTGGCGACCTACACGATCAGGATCACGGGGACTGTCGCGGGGATACCGTCCGCCATAACCCAGTACCTCAAGGTCGTCCTTGCCGGAACGGCCACGGACGTGACCCTGTCGTCCAAGCAAGCAGAGCTGATAGCCGCCCTCGAGACGTACATCCGCTGCGCCCAGCGCATCCCCGTCCTGGACGAACTGGCCAGGTGCTCATCCGCCACGAACGACAGGTTCCAGTTCAGTTGGCCCAGGTGGAACCTGACCAACGCCGAGATCAGGAAGAACGACGAGATCATAACCAGCGGATTTACCATGGACTACGATACCGGCACGCTGACCTTCACCAGCCCATTGCACTCGACGGACAGGATCAACGGGTCCTATAACTTCCGGTGGTTCACGCAGGTCGACGAGCTCAGGTTCCTCAGTGACGCCCTAGGGCAGATGAACATCGAGCCGGGCGGGTTCAACAACATGACCCTCAACACGGTTCCGGACCCGTTCGTTGGAATCCTGATGATGGGCGCGGTCAAGAACGCCCTCAAGGAACTGATCTTCTGCCTACAGTTCCAGCAGCCCAAGACGGTATTCGGAGGGAAGGAAGGCGTCAAGGAAGCCATCGCCAACTTCACGTCGCTGAAGGAGAACAACGAGAAGGAGTTCGCCGTAGACAAGAAGCAGATGAAGAAGGCCACGTTCCCGCAGATGAGGGTTACAAGTACGCCGGAATTCACATTGCCGGGAGGACGTTCAAGATGGTTCAGATATTTGTATTCTACTGGAATATAGTAACATTATTATTCTAAAAGAGTTATGTCATACTGTTTTGTCATAACTACATTTTCCCAAAAAAATACATTAAATTCAGGATTCTTTATTGTATAAGACAATATGAGGAACATCTTCATGAGAGCGGGAGCAAAAGCAACTACCGAACAAAGAGCAAAGATGAGCAAGGGCCATATAGAAACATGGAAGTCAAGACTCGACTGGTCTCTGGCAAATGATGTCATGGACTTGGAAATGAATCTTAGTACGAGGAATCGCTCGACCGAGTTTGTTACTTTTAGGAAACTAAAGAACCTCATTGACTCAGGGGGCGACATCCATTCCTTGACTAAAAGTGGAATATCAAAACATCTTCTAGCGTTCATGAGCAGGTTTCTTCAAGGAGACTTCAAGCATGTTAACCGGGGCAGCATCCTAACCCCATATTCCCAAGGAAAATCTCTGGACGAGATACATATTCAATTGGGGATTCACAGGTCTGACATAACGTTCCTTAGGGCTCTGTTCGGGATCAAAGCCAAAGGACCCACGTTCATCAATAGGAAGAAAACCGAGACTCCATTGACGCAAAGGCAAATAGAAATAGTCTGCGGGTCTCTGATGGGGGATGCCAAAAAAATATCTCCATCCGCTGTTGGATTCGACCACGGAGCCGAGCAAAAGGAGTATCTTCTCTGGAAGTACGCGGAGATGGAGTCAGTAGCATCTCCTCGTTCCATGAAAGCAGAAGAATACCTTGACGCAAGGTCCGGTTCAAAGTACAACAAGTGGAGGTTCTATACTCATGCCAATTCCGACTTGGAGATGATCATTTCCCATTTTTATCCCGAAGGACTCTCAAAGAACCCTACTCAAGACGCCCTCGACATGTTGTCCCCATTGTCCCTGGCCGTCTGGTACCAAGACGATGGGTCTACGGACTTCAATTTTAGATCAATCTCATCTAGGGAAACGAACACTCAACCTCTATTTTCGTTTTGTACTGATTCGTTCAGCGTGGAAACCTGCAAGGCTATCTCGGCCATGTTGCTGGACAGGTTTGGACTGAGTACGAGATTAACCATGGCACACAACAAGAAGGGCTTTAGGGTAGCCATTGAACTTGAGAGCAACGAGAAGTTCGTCAATCTAATCAGGCCCCATGTACTGCCCATGTTCTTGTACAAAATAGACTACCTACAATACGTCATGGGAAGGACAAACGACCCAGTCCAAGTAAACTTGGCCAACGTCATCAGGGCTCCGAGGGGAGACGTTTTCAAGAACCTTCCCATAGCGGAAAGAGACGAATGGGCAAGAAAGGCTCTCCAGTACAACCGCAAGAGGGGATTCGAGTCCCTTGTCCAGTATGGCGAGGATGAGGCAAAGAAGGATTTCTCTCTAGTGTTGAAATTCGATACCGGCAGGATAACCGGAGACGAGGAGATAAGGACATGCCCGACGGGGTCCAAGCTGCCCATCGGGTTCTGCCCGCACTTTTGGGAAGTCAAGCCAAAGATGGGGCGCAGCCCAAAGGAGATATTCGAGGACGACTCGGCGCTGACCGAGATCATCATGGGGCTGCTCGATTCGGGATTCTTCCCTGGGCGCAGGAAGATCATGCAAAAGCTGAGGCTATACAGGGGAAACAAGTCCGCCGGGTCGTTCATGCCTTGCGCGGCCAAGGCCGTCTTTCAGAAGTATGCCATGGATGGTACCAAGGTCGTTGACTTCTGCGCCGGGTACGGGGGGCGCATGGTCGGAGCCATGGCCGCCAGCCGGGTATCGTCATATTCCTGCTGCGACGTGTCCATACCCTCAGTATTGGGGATACGGAAAATGTACGAGGTAATTGGAACCAAGCCTGCTAACATCGACAACGCTGACTCCCTATCCTTCCTCCAGAGCAAGTCTGACAAGGAGTTCGACTTGTGCTTTACATCCCCGCCCTACTTCGACGCCGAGAGGTACGAGGACGGTAGCCAGCAGAGCTCGGCGGCCCATCCAATGTACGGACAATGGTTCGAGAAGTGGCTGCTTCCATGCGTCAAGGAGGCTTGCCGAGTCAGTTCGTTGGTCCTCGTCAACATCGCCAACACGGGGGCGTACAGGATAGCCGACGACCTCCGAGGAGAGGCTCAAAAGCTGGGCATCTTGTCCTTCGAGCACCACATAAGGTACAACTCGTTCGGGGGAAGGTTTAGGTACGAGCCGCTGTTTGGCTTCTGCTCGAAGCCCTAGCCTCCTTCAGGCGTTCCATCCTCCAGCCCCTACGTATCCTTTTCCTCTCTCGTCTGCCATGCTCGTCGCCCATGGTATAGCAATATGCTGGCGGAAGCTCGTCTGCGGCGGGGAGCTTGACGTCCTTGTACTTGTCGTAGTACTTGTGCCACTCTTCTTCTGGAAGTAAACGGCGAGGCTCTTCGTTGCAGTCCCAGTGGTTCCCGACGTACTTCCCAAAATCCTCATGCCTTGAAAGGTGGGATTTCCAAGTTTCCTCCATCAGCGGATGCAGGAAGTAGGTCCAATCCTCGTCTTGGGCGACGTAGTAGTATCGCTTGCCCCGGTACTCGCAGAATCCAGACAATGGACCATCATAGTAATCGTCTACCCACAGTGGCTTTATGGATCGCTCCCTCAGATTTCTCATGTCTCGTACTCTTTTCTCCTATGATTATAACAGGAGCGACGAAGGAAGACAAGCCTTGGCGTCGAAGTTGACGGTGGAGGACGACATGGACTGGTACCGACGTCTGAAATCCCGCCAAGCCGCAAGCAATCAACCGACCCTGAGAGAAGAGAAAGTCCCGGAGGAGGTTCCTCCAGGAGGAAAGGTAACTCCAAAAAAGAAGCGTAGCCTGTTGCGTAGGCAGCCGGGCGGAAAGATAAGCCCGAGCAGAATCAAACCGACACTTTTCAGAGACCGCTCAGGTACTGCATGATCCTACGAGCATCAGAACGCATTAGAACCGTATCTGTTTCTCTCGAAGAGAAGCTGGATGACCAAGGTCTATACCTCAAGAGCCTCCTGCCCGATTGGTTCGCTGAGTTCCTTGGTAATGGGTCCGTGATAATCCTCCCGCAGGATGATTTTGACGCCTTACCGGACGAGGTAAGGGACGAAATGGAGGTTCTCAAGCGCTAAAGGAGAAACGCCTTGGGCCGAAAGAGAAGGGTTAAAGAACAGGATTCCAGGCAGGAAAGGAAAACGGAGGGGAAGACCAAGGAGTTCGTCAGGGTCCAGGCCCTGACAGAGGGACAACGCCACTATATCTGCACCATAAAGGATTCCATAATCACGTTTTGCGTCGGCCCGGCAGGTTGCGGGAAAACGATCATCCCCGTCGGACTCGGACTTCAGTCTCTGACCGTTCCAGGAACTAACATTCAGCGGATTGTCATCATGCGACCAGTCAAGGAGGCCTGTGACGAGCATATCGGATTCTTGCCTGGAAATCTCGACGAAAAAATGGGGCCATGGGCTGCTCCTCTAGTCGACAACATGATGGAGTTCCTCAACGACCAGCAGATCAAGCTCCTGTTCCACGAGAACCGAGTCGTCATCCTGCCCTTGGCCTTGGCAAGGGGGCGCTCGCTTAACGACTCGTTCATCATCCTCGACGAGGCACAGAACTGCACCAAGAAGCAAATGCTCATGGCCCTCACCAGGATTGGCAGAGGATCTAAGATGGTCATCAACGGGGACGTCAGCCAGAGCGACGACCACTCCGTCGTCAATGGCCTGTCCGACGCCATGGACAGGCTCAAGGGGATTGATGGGATCGGATTCGCGGAGCTTGGACCCGAGGACATAGTCAGGAACCCGCTCATCTCCCACATCATCAAGCGTTACGAGCAGCCCGACCCAGTCACGTCCCATGGCGGTAATGGGAACGGTAACGGTAACGGTAACGGCAGCAAGGCTCAGCCCATTACGGCGGAGGCCGTTTTCCTGAGGCAGGTCCAGACCCCCTAGTTTCGGTACTTAGAAACAGGAGAAGGACCATGCCGATACTCGTCAGCGTACCCATGCCGTACTACCGCATCGACGCGTATGCCCCGGACGTACACGAAACGGACCACCTTCTCGTCCCTGTGATGATATCGCAGGAAACCCCGAACGTCCTACCGAACAACTTCAACGAGCTCCCGGCTGAAGAGCAGGCCAGGATCGTCGCCAGGTACAGGTATGGCGGAGTGCGCTGCCGACACGACATAAACGACCAGATTCCGGTCTCGAAGGAGACTTTGGACATATGAAGAAACTTTCCCAATGGATCGAGTCCAACGTCCGCCTGGCCAGCGACACGACAGACGGAGCCCTGATGAAGCGCAGGCTCGAGGCTCTGGTTGCCGACATCAAGAAGCTCAAGCTCAAGGCCAAGGACGACGGCCCCAGAAGCGTCATGTCCAGGTTCCGGACCGATGTAAGACGGGCCATCGAGCTCCTCCCGCCCGTCGTAAGGGTCAGGAACATGAACCTTTGGCAGATCTCCGAGTTGGACGTCCAAGTCGACGGCGTAAAGGGCATGCTGGAAAGGTACAGGATCAAGGAGTCCTAGCGTGCCCATCAACATCGGGGTTCAAATCCCGAACCCTATCATCGCTGACCCAGAGGCTCTCTTCATCAAGAGGGTCATCGTCATCACTGGTCCGGACGGGAACGAAATCCTGATACGGACGAAAGCGGAGTTCGACCTTCTGCTGGACTCCATGACCCCTGAACAGCTTGAGGAGTGGAAGAAGAACTACAGGTTCACTCCGATCCGCAACTACACAGGCAACCCGAACTACACAGGGACGATGACTGATACGCTATGAACATCAAGGCGACCAGGACGCATGACTTTCCAACCGAGTCCATGGAGATAACCATGGTCGCAGGGGGCAAGTTATACAGAATCATCCCGTCGGACGTGATCCACATGTTCCGGTCACAAGAGGCCGAGAGGATCAAGAACCAGAACACAGAATGGAGCGACGAGAAGGTCAACGAGGAGGTCGACAAAATCCTGGACCAACTTGGCGTCGGGTCATCCTCGTGTATCTACGAGAAGATGACGACCGACGAGAAGCAGCGGTTCGAGGCGCAATACCGCTTTGGCGGCATCACGAGGGTAAGGAAATGAACTGGTACAGCAGGCTAGCACAGGTCCGGCAGCCGGCAAAGGAGCCATTCGGACCGGCAGAGACCAAGGGGCTCATAGGAACCCCCGCCGTCAACGTCAAGGGCGACAAAATCCTGACCTTCCCGGACATCCCAGGAGTCGACGGAAGAATCAACTTGAACCTGACCGTGAGGGCAGTGGCGAACGCCATGACCGCCGCCTTCGGCGCGCCATTCTGGACCGAGGTCACGGACATCGTCGTCGGGCCCCTGCCGGGAAAGTTCGGCGAGGCCAAGAGCATAGAGCCGCACACGATCTACATCAACCCTGACGCCATGGTCGAGTCGGTACACGTAGCCGTCGTCAACGAGGCAAACAAGGCCAACCAAGGCAAGGAGGGCTTCGCCCTCAAGATAACCCCGGAGGTCGAGCGCAGAGTCCGCATAGCGGTCGCCAGGGACATATGGGAGACACTCGGACACGAGAGGACGCATGACCTTGACTTCCAGGAAGTCGAAAGGAAGATTCTTGGGACTGGCCAGGGGAGCATGTCCGAGGTACAGGAGTCACATGGTGAGCAGGCCGGGCAAGAAGCCCTCCAGCGCTTCAGGATGAACCTCTAGGTCAACTTCAATATCGTCCTGCCGACATACTCGACGACCGACGGGACAACGGCATTCCCCAGCAGTCTGCACCTCTTCCTGTCGTCAAGCCTGACGTCCGTGTGCCCGGCCGGGAATCCCTGCATGACCTCGAACTCGTTCGGGCCGAGCAGGAATACGCCGTCGTCCGTAACCATGGCGAACTTGTGCATGTTGCTGGCCGTAAGCGTCGGCCCGACTGACCTTGGACCGCCGTAGACCGAGGGCAGGCCGTTGGGAAGGATGTTGCGGTTTATGAGGGTATAGGAGTCCTCGTACTTCCTCACGTATCCCATCGAGGCAAGATTGTCGAGCCTGGATCGCTCGCCCAGCGTGAAGGTATCAGCCTTGAACTTCGGGACGTTCTGCTTCTCCTTGAACTTGGAGATCGCCATGTTCTCGAAGACCACCTGCTGGAAGCTCCTGCGAATCCTCTCGAGGAGGTCCTTGTCCTCGGCGGAAGTACCCCCAAACAGGTCAAACGTCCAAGTGGGGATAGATTGGAAACCCGTCCTGACGTCCCTGACCCTGATCAAGCTCCTTGGCCTGGACCTCATCTTCGCCCTGATCTTGGACTCAAGCCTTGGAGGAATCTCTATCTTCCGGGTCGGGCTGAGCATGGACAAGTTGCTGGGAATTCTGGTGAACTTGGGGAAGAGGCTGCATAGCGGCAACCCCTTGCAGGCAGCCTTGACGACGACACCCTTCTCCATGACCTCGGCGAATATGGGCCTGGGGTCCTCATCGACACCGATGATGTACGTCCTCTGCCGGGACTGAGGGACTCCAAAGTTACGGCTATCAAGGAGGGCGAGGTCGACCAGATATCCCAGCTTGGACAACTCTGAGACGACGACCCTGAGAGTGTTCCCGTCGTCGTGGAAGAGCAGGTTCTTGACGTTCTCGAGGATGAATGCCTTGGGCTTCTTGGCCTTGAGTATCCTGAGGATGTCAAAGAACACGTTTCCACGCTCGTCCTCGAATCCCTTCCCGGCCCCGGCGGAGCTGAACGACTGGCATGGGAAGCCAGCGGTCAGGATATCGAAGTCTGGTATCTCCGACTCCTGAACCTGCCGTATGTCACGCTCCACGACGTCGCCAAGCCTATTCTGGTATACCATGCAGGCTTCGTGGTTTAAGTCATTCGAGAACACGCACTTCATGCCGAGCCTTTCAAGCCCGACACGGAACCCCCCGATGCCACAGAACAACTCTATGAACCTCATCCTTCGCCGCCTCTCGACGAGGATTATAGGCCCGTCTCAAAGGCGTTCAATACCATTTCGTGGGTATAATGGCGAAAGGAGGCCATGCGTGCGAAGAGGTATCATCGACGCCATTTACTGGAGGCTTCATACTTCGTTCCTTCTCAACGAGCGGAGCGAGACGGAGAAATACCTTTCCCTCCTCGAGGACGAGTCATCAAACCGGGACGACCTCGTCCTGTCAGAGATCGGTCCCATCCACATGGGACGGTTCAGGACCATCAGGGAAAGGGTCAGGAGCGGTTCATTCGGAAGACTTTATGGCGACGGCATCGGAGTCCCAAGGAATCCGATTGAGTTCGTGTCCGAAGACCAAAGCGAGGACGAGGTTCATCGTTGGCTTGACGGGAAAGACGGCGGATCGATCCTGCTGGCCTGCATCGGAGCATCATGGGGCTCGATCACGTGCTCGGAGTTCGTCATGGGAGAGTACGGGCGCTGCGACATCCTAGTTCGAGATGGAAGGACCGTATACCCGGTCGAGATCAAGGCGGCCGAGGCTCCTAGCTCAGTAGTTTCGCAGATTGACCGTTACAGGCTGGCGATGGAGCTCGACATGTGCCTTGGCCTATTTGACAAGGTGATCCCCGTGGTCGTTGCGGGAGATTTCGGCCCGTACGTCAGGCAGGAGCTCTCGAGGTGCGACGTCCTGATGGTCTGCCACGAGGGCAAGTCGTTGCGGAGGCTTGCATGAGGGTTCGCATGGAACTTAACTTTGGGTTTGGTTTTGTGTGGCTTGGCAAGCTGGCCTCCTCTTGGCTTGACAAGAGGCGAAAGAGGCGGATCGAGAAGCTCCTCAGGATGGACGCCCCGACGCCTGAGCAAAGACAGGAACTCGAGTCGCTCATGTCCCTCGTCGGCGGCAACAAGATCATGATTGGAGAATGAACATGGCCTGGGTCGTGCAGAGCCTTCATCCTGGTCCGCTCGAGGTCAGGGACATCAACCTCATGTTCGGACCAAACCAGATCAAGGACTTGGACCTTGTCGGGAGGGACAACGCCGAGCGCTCGAACGACGTCAAGTACTTGTTCACCAAGGGGTGGCTCAAGGAGATCAGGAAGGACCCGTTCGTCGGCCCATCCACCCCAGACATGTCCGGCGTGCAGAAGGTCGTCGAGGAGGCCAGCAAGGCGTCTCTGGCCGCAACGGCGGCCACGGAAGCCCTGAACAACAAGCTGTCGAAGGAGAACGAGGAACTACGCAAGAAGATGTCCCAGATGGAGCTCTCCCAGAAGCAGTCCGCCGAGGAGGGCTCCAAGAAGATGGACTTGCTCCTGACCTTGGTCAAGTCATTCGCCGAGGCTCACCCGGCGGAGGCACGCGCTGCCGCGGCTGCCATGCGGAACATCCAGGCAGAGCAGAAGCAGATCGAGGAGATGAGCCAAGCCGAGATAGAGGCGCATGGGAAGATCCTCGACATGCGCAAGAAGAACCTCAAGCAGAACATGGAGAACCTGGGCAAGACCGTCGCCCAGTCGTCTGGGGACGTCAAGGAGGCGCTGGACGCGTTGGACCAGCTTGACCTGTAAGGGAGAATAAAATGAGCGAGATTTGCGCTGCCGGAATCGATCTGGGGACTATGTTTTTGCAGAGCGCCAGGGACAACAACGGGCAGATCACGTACAACACCGTCAGGGACTGCTACAGGGAGATTTCATACGACCAAGAGTTCGAGGATACCCTGAAGGCCCAGTGCGCCCACTACCTCAGGGACGACAAGGCCATCTATGTCCTTGGCGACGATGCCTACTTGCAGGCCGGCATGGCCGAATTCGGGGCGGAGATCGGGCACAAGTCCATCGAAATCCTCAAGCGCCCGATGAAGGACGGCGTCCTTAACCCGGACTCCCCAAAGATGGCCATGATGATCCTGCGGGAGCTCATGCGGGCGTGCATCGAGAAGGGAGTCGGACCGGCTAGGCCCGGAGAGATTTTGTACTTCAGCATCCCCGCAAACCCCGTTGACTCCGACATCAACAACGCCTTCCACAGGAACATGGCGGAGCAGTACCTGAAGTCGATAGGCTTTGACGCCAGGCCCTTGGGCGAGGCTCTGGCCATCGTGTACGCCGAGAATCCGAAGATGTACGCCCCCGACCAGACCGTCCCATTCAGCGGCATCTCCATATCCCTTGGCGCGGGCCAGGCTAACTTCTGCCTTGCGGAGCGTGGATTGCCCATCGACGAGTTCTCCATAGCCCGTGCCGGCGACTGGATCGATACCAACGCCGCCAGGATGACGGGCCAGCCCAAGACCAAGGTGACAAGGATAAAGGAGCGTGTTCTGAACTTTGACAAGATCGACCGGACCGACGAGGTCATCCTAGCCCTCGAATGCTACTACGACGAGCTCATAAACTACATCTTCACGATCTTCGCCAGGCGATTCTCCGGGAGCAAGGGCTCCATCGAGTACCCCATCGAGATCATCCTCAGTGGCGGGACGGCCATGCCTCCAGGACTAGACAAGCGTGTCAACAAGATCATCGACAGGATGAAGCTCCCATTCGAGGTCAAGCAAGTCAGGCTGGCGAAGGACATGCTCAGGTCGGTGGCCACGGGCTGCTACCTGAGGGCCAAGCAGGCGGCCAAGAAGCTCCAGGCGAGCAGCAAGCTCATGGACGAGGTGACGAGCAAGGATGCCAAGTAACTTCGTGCCATGCTCTCCCCCTTGCTCCGTTTTGAGATGCCTTGGCTGCGGATTCATCTGGTCGACGATGTCGCTGATGTCGTCTGACACCAGCCGGCCTCCTTGCCCAAGGTGCAACTCGCTTGATACAAAGAGGGTATTTGGGCGCTGGTACAAGTCCTCATGTTGGTACAAGCCATGGACTTGGGTAATGCCCAAGTGCTTCGTGTCGTTCGACATGGAGAAGGATGGCCGCTATAGCCCCCGAAACAAGCATTAGGAAGAAGGGGGCTCAGGATGGGCTACGCGACAAAGCAGGAAGTCATACAGATTCTGGCCAACGCCATGACCGAAGGCAACCCGGCTGGTCCTGGCGTTGCCATGCCGGTGACCTCAATCGGGCACTCCATAACGGATACCATCCCCGACGAGGACATCGAGCAGTACATCCGGTGGGCTGACTCCAACATCGAGGCCGCCATCTCGTCCGTGTACGTCGTCCCGCTCAAGAGGATCAACCTTGGCGGGTTCCAGTTGGCGATGGACGTGACGGCGGGAGCGGTCTACTGCATCCTCTACGACACGACCAGGTTCAACCCGGGCGACGTCGTCCTCGTCAGGAACGCATCGACGTGGCAGGAGCTGACCATAGACGTCGTCCCAAGCCATTCGAGGCTCGACTTCACCGGCCCGATCTCGGCCAGTTACCTCGCTGTCGACACGAAGATAGAGCGAATCTCCTACCCCGACCCCATACCCAAGATCTCCGCCAAGCTCGCTGCGGCGATGCTATACGACAAGCACTTCGCCGCCCAGCAGGAGGGGAACCAGTCCGAGTTCGGAACCAAGTTGCGGAAGGCATCCTACGCAGAGCTGAATCAAGTGCTGTCCGGGGCCATCCGCCTATCGGTAAGCGATGGGAGCAGGGTGCGTGGACGCAGGTACTATAACCAAGCCCTCGACGACGTCTTCTCCACGGCAGCCGAGGCCAGCAAGACGTGGATCAACCCTGAGGCTTAGACATGGGCGACATCAACGACCTCATGCGCAAGCTTGACATGATCGCCTCGAAGGTTTCCAAGGTGAACTTCGAGGAGGTCACGCCAGACGATCTCGATAGCAAGCTCAATCTGCCACGGGCTCCGTTGCAGTCGGCCAGCCCGAAGCTCCATGCCACCAGGGAAGAGGCCGAGAAGCGGGCCAAGAACAAGGAATACGACGAGGCGCAGAACGAGGCAGAGCAAAAGGCAGAGCAGCTCAAGAAATGGCTGGTGGACTGAATGGACGCCGTCCTGAAGGCACTGAGAACCCTCATAATCGACCACATGGCGGCCAGCGAGCTACTCGTGTCGAACGCCGCCGCCGGGTCGATGACCGTCAAGATTTCAGATACCAGCAGGTTCAGGGACCTCGACGAGATATTCCTGATCGCCGGCTCCGGAACCGGGAACAACGCCGAGGGAGCCCAAATCCTGCACGTCGGGCCTCCTCCGCCTGGTCTGAGCCCATTGCCTCCGCCTGGGTGGATGGGCCCATGGCCTCCGACTGGAACACCGACGTGGCCCGCCAACGACGGGCAGACGCTGACGTTGACCAGTCCAATTTCCGCCAGGGGGTTCACGGTTGCCGAGAGCTCATACGTCCTCAAGGCGCTTGGGTACATGCCCCTGAAGAGGGTCCAGATCGGAGGGATGAAGGTCATCCCGTCATTCCCTACGATCACCCTGGAGCCGACGAGCGAGAGCAACGAGTGGATGACCCTCCGTGGGACCAGCCATGACTACCGGGTTTCCATCCGTACGTACGTCCTCGACGACAACTTCGAGAAGACGTCCCTAGCCCTGACGAAGATGACAGAGGCGCTGCGGGACATACTCATCGACCACATCCATCCAATCATAGAGGGTGAGGATCATACCCTGACGGCGGACCTGACCATAGGTGGAACAGTCGTCAAGATAGCCGACACGTCTAACTTCAAAGCCACTGACTTCGTCTACATCAGGGATAACATGGCATATGAGCACTATAACGACACGATGATCAAGACCGTAATGGACCCCAACTTCCTTGAATTGCGGGGTCCCGTGGACGCCGACTTCCTAGTATCAAGACAGGCGAGGCTGACGAGGGTACTGAGGTACCTATATGACACCAGGCCGGAGAACATCAGCTACGGCTTTGCGGGCCAGGGCGGGACGTTCATGCGGGCGTCCGAGATCACTTGGTTCGGCAAGGAGTGGCTCTGCCGCCCTGGCAACGTCCTTACCTAGCTGTCGCCCCGGGAGAAAAACAAATGAAGATCATGACTGTCTCTGACAGCCCGACTCTTTTCACGGGCTTGGCCAGGGTACACCGGGAGTTGCTGAACCACTTCGCCGGGAAGCACGAGTTGGTCCCATGCTGCTGGCACATGAGGGACTCCATCGAGTTGACGGAGATCAATGCCGGGAACCAGGTGCCGGACAGGTTCCACGAGCACAACGGAGTCAAGACCAAGCTGATCGCGGTCCCCAAGGCGAACGGGAACAACTGCATGTTCTCCATCTACGACCTGATCGAATCGGAGAAGCCCGACGTCGTCCTGACTATCGGGGACTACTTCGACTTCTGGTACATGAAGGCCATCAAGGAGAAGCTCGACTACTCCTTCAAGTGGGTTCCATATCTGACCATCGAGCATGACGAATTCGACAAGAGGTCCGACATCTACAAGGTTGCCGACGAGGTCATCGTCCCATCAGAGTATGGACGGCGGGTCGTCAAGGAGAAGTGGAGCATCGAGGCCCACGTCGTCCCGTATGGCATTGACCCAAGGTTCAAGCCGACAGGGCAGCGCAGCGATGAAGGCCCGACGAAGTTCCTCTGCGTCGCCCAGAACACCTGGCGGAAGATGCTCCCGGTCCTGCTCCAGGCTTTCCAGAGGACAGAGGAGCTGTGCGAGTGCGAGCTTTACCTCCACACCAACGTCCACGCAACCGACCCGCAGGAGGCATACCTGTTCGACCTGAAGTCCATCGTCTCCAAGCTGGGGCTCAAGAACGTCAGGTTCCCAGGAGACGACAAGTACTTCTGCATCTTTGACTCGCCTGGAGACGACTACATGGCCCAAGCCTACAACCAGGCCGACTTCCTTGTCTCTTCGTCCATTTGCGAGGGGTATGGGCTCCCCGTCGTGGAGGCCATGGCTTGCGGGTGCCCGCTGGCCGGGAGCGGGACGTCTACGCTCTACGAGCACGTGGGGATGAAATTCGGGGACTACGGGCTTGGACTCCGAGGATACCTGTCAAAGCCTAGGCTGGAGATATGCCCTCCGGACAGGATGATGAGCTTCCCCAGCATCAACTCCCTGTCGGACGCCATGGTATCGATGGCCGTCCTCAGGGAAAGGGCTCCGGATAAGCTGGAAGGAATGAGAGAACGGTGCCTTGAATATGCAAGAGGATTGGCCTGGGACGTAACTGGGCGGCAGATCGAGGCCATCGTGAGCAAGGCAGCCAAAGCTCCTGTCACGATCCCTGTCGAGAATGTCGTCTAGAGGTTGAAGGAAGGAAGGGCCAAGGAGTTGAAGTAAGAAAATGGCAAGGGACTTTGTTCCGAGAGCCGAAAAAGGAGAAGCAAAATGCCAGTAGCCCCACTTCCCATTACTCCTTCGCAATTCGTAGCGTTGGAAGCGAACATCACGGCGCAGGCGGCGCAGATGTCAACCATTGCCTCGGTTGCACAGTCTGGCCTGCAATACGTGACCATGCTTGACGTGACGCAGCCAGAACTGGACCTGCTCACCTCGTTCTACAATCACTTGTTGAACGTCGAGAGCTCGACCTCCATGGCGCTGTTCGTCAACGTGACGATCTCTCTGAACAACCACATTGTTCAGAGGGCGACGAGTTCTGCGGTTGGCGACCAGTCGGCCAGGCTGAACTGGTACCTGAACGGTGAGGGGATCAAGGTATCAAGTTCGTACGCCACGATCTCGTCAGGCGGCGGGTACTACATCGATCCAGGCAACGTCGCTCCGTAATGTTGTGAGCGTAGTCCTGGAATGGAAGAGAATGGAACGGAAGAGAATGGATGATTGTAACGACTTCCGAATTCATGGCCCTGGAAGGCTTCATCACGTCGGGGTACGACGGGATCATGGTCTGCGCGGCCAACATGCAGTCTGGGCTGAACTTGATTGTAGCCTCCTCGGATCCATACGTCGAGGCGGACATGTTGGACCCTTGGTACCAGAACATGTCGGACACAGAGCGGTCGACGACGGACTTGCTGTTAAGGTCAACCCAGTCGCTGCTCACGCACGTCGGGACAAGGGGCGGGTTGCAGATCAACGACTACCTCTTGGTCAACAACCTGAAGGTGAGTCGAGAGTTCTCGTCGGTCTGCGAAGTTCTAGGGCAGCCGATAATCGAGTCGAACATCCAGCCCTGACCGGCTTGGGTTTCGAGAACAGAGGTTTGACAAAGTAACCGGAGGTCAACATGGCCGTTAACAGATACTCGACCGGAAACCTGCCCGCCCCGATGGGATACCTTGGATTCGTCAAGGTGACGGGCGGAGGAGCGGACATCAACTTTAGGGCACTGAGTTGCAGCCTTGCTGCGAAGCAGGCCATCCAGCACCCTGACGTCATCGACGGCAGGGTCGACCGGACGACCTACCAGCTAGGACCGGTAGAAGTCGAAGGAGACGTCGGCTTCCCAGTCGTCGTGTCGGCGGCAGAGGGGAACATCCTCGGCCTCATCTGGCCGTTCGTCACCCAGCGTGACGTCAACGGGGAGTTGTTCCCGCCAGAGGGAAGACAGGTTTACGTCCAGTACTCGACCGGCATCCGCAGGTCGTTCAACGGATGCAAGC